>Ga0233428_1001363_pt1 | contig 26313 bp, 27 predicted proteins | sample SI_118_April2016_4_FD_179890 | JGI IMG/M metagenome (GOLD analysis project Ga0233428, IMG submission 179890) | Seawater microbial communities from Saanich Inlet, British Columbia, Canada - SI_118_April2016_120_MG | ecosystem: Environmental > Aquatic > Marine > Inlet | place: Canada: British... | reverse complement strand
CAATCCAGCCATTATATTCCGTCATCTGAGACAGCTCACGACACGACTTCAGATAGGCCGCAACCACATCACTCCAGTCAGACACCATCTTGCACCCCTCTTTTTCTATAAAAAATCGATTATAATTGGATTACTTATGGCTTCTCCAAGAATATTCAGTGTCGCCCCACTGACCGCCCACTCCACCATCGAGCTGGATGAGTCCGCACAGCGCCATGTCCGCCAGGTATTGCGCCTGAAAAATGGTCACTCAATCACCCTATTTGATGGAAATGGCGGTGAATTCAGTGCGCTGATTGAGCAGGTAACACGGCGTACGGTCTCTGTTTCCATCCTGCAACAACACCACTCGGAGCGAGAGAGCCCGCTCTCCATCCACCTGCTGCAGGGGATCTCCAAGGGAGAACGGATGGACTTTGCGATCCAAAAAGCGGTCGAAACCGGGGCTACCGCTATCACTCCACTCTTTTGTGAACGGAGCGTGGTAAAACTGGAGCCTAAGCGACTGCAGAAACGCCACAGTCACTGGAGGGGGGTAATGATCTCTGCCTGTGAGCAATGTGGCAGAAACCAGGTTCCAACCCTTCACCCCCCTACCAAGCTACAGCAGCAGCTCTCTCACTACCCCACGGAGAGCCACCATACGGGTTTTGTCCTCGACCCCACTGCTGAACTACGCTGCAGTGACTTTCCTACCCCAGACCATAACCTGGCGCTACTGGTTGGCCCAGAGGGGGGGCTGACAACCGATGAGATCGAACGTGCTGAACAACATGGGTTCCGGCGTGTCCATCTTGGCCCGCGCATTCTCCGCACAGAGACCGCTACCGTGGTGGCAATCACTACACTACAAACCCTCTGGGGAGACCTATAAAGGCGTCATACCAACTATGGAATCAAATCGTACTCCCGTCCCACATCTCACCACTGCACTGACCGGCCCACTTCATGAGATCGAGAGCCACCTTCTAGACCAACAGCCACAGATCGAAAGCTGGCTGAGAAGTGAGTGGCGCAAAACGCCCGCTCCGTTCTACACCTCGGTTGACCTGCGTAATGCTGGTTTTAAATTGGCCCCTGTAGACACCAACCTCTTTCCCGCCGGCTTCAATAACCTCAATCCCGCCTTCTTCCCGCTCTCGGTACAGGCGATCCAGAATGCGGTTGATCGCATCTGTCCCACTGCCTGCAACATACTGATTATTCCTGAAAACCACACCAGAAATCTCTTTTATCTAGAGAGCCTTGCCACCCTACAACGTATTCTGCAACATGCCGGATTTCATGTCCGGATCGGCTCTCTGATCAAGGGCCTGAAGAGTCCTGAGACCCTCACGCTCCCCTCCGGTGCGACCGTGACCCTGGAGCCGATCGAGAGAGAGGGAGACAACCTTCTGCTTACTGAAACCACAACAGGCAACCGCTTTATCCCCTGTGTGGTACTGATCAACAATGACCTCTCCGAGGGAGCCCCTGAGCTACTCAAAGGGGTGGAGCAGACCATCACCCCACCCCTGTTACTGGGGTGGGAGAAGCGCAGAAAGTCGGACCACTTCCAACACTACAGCCAGATCGCCAATGAGTTTTCACAGCAGTTACAGATCGACCCCTGGCTGATTGATCCGATGTTTGCGAGGTGTGGTGAGATCGACTTCAAGAATCGGGAGGGGGAGGAGTGCCTTGCCACCCATGTAGACCACCTACTGGGAGAGATACAGAAAAAATATGATCAGTACCAGGTCGACCGCCCCCCTTTTGTGCTGGTAAAGGCTGATGCCGGCACCTATGGCATGGGGATCATGACCATCCACAGTGCCAGTGAGATTCATGAGCTGAACCGAAAACAGCGCAACAAGATGGCCAAGAGCAAGGGGGGGCAGAGCGTCACGGATGTCATTATCCAGGAGGGGGTCTACACCTTCGAGACGCTGGGTGAAGAGGAGGCGGTGGCTGAGCCGGTGGTCTATATGATGGACCACCATGTCATCGGGGGGTTCTATCGGGTTCATACCGCTCGTGGCCCCAATGAGAACCTCAATGCGCCCGGTATGCATTTTGAGCCACTCGCCTTTGCCAACCCTCTCAACCTGCCGGATCTGCGCCAGGCACCGGATGCCGAACCCAACCGCTTCTATGCCTATGGCGTGATTGCACGGCTGGCCATGCTGGCTGCAGCACGGGAAATTCATGCGGTAACAGGAGAGCAGCCATGATCAAACTTGGCATTGTGATGGATCCAATCCACTCTATTCACCCCAAAAAAGATAGCAGCCTCGCAATGCTGCTGGAGGCCCAACAGCGCGGCTGGGAGATCCACTACATGGAGATGGGGGATCTCTTCATCATCAATGGCGTCTGCCTGAGCCGCACCCATCAACTGCAGGTGATGGATGATAACAGCCAGTGGTATACCCTCGGAGAGCAACAGACCCTGCCACTCGCTGAGCTGGATGTGATCCTGATGCGCAAGGACCCCCCGTTTGATCGTGAATACCTCTACGCCACCCACCTGCTAGAGCTGGCTGAGTCCGCTGGAACCCTGATCGTCAACCGCCCCCAGTCCCTGCGTGATTTTAATGAGAAGCTGGCCACCGCCTGGTTTCCCCACCTCGCCCCCCCCTCACTGGTTACCAGCAGTGGCGAACAGATCCGTGCCTTCCTGCAACAACAGGAGGAGATCATACTCAAACCGCTGGATGCCATGGGAGGTGCCTCCATCTTCTATCTACACAAGGGAGACCCCAATACCAGCGTAGTGATCGAAACCCTGACCCATAATGGCGCACACTACACCATGGTGCAGCGCTTCATCCCCGAAATCAGCGCAGGGGATAAACGAATTCTGCTGATTGATGGTGAGCCGATCCCCTACGCCCTGGCCCGAATCCCGGCCAAGGGGGAGACCCGGGGCAATCTCGCCGTAGGTGGACGCGGGGAGGGTGTTCCTCTCTCCGAACGTGATTACGAAATTGCCACGGAAGTTGCTCCACTGCTGCGTGAGAAGGGGTTGCTGTTTGTCGGGCTGGATGTGATTGGGGACTATCTGACCGAGATCAATGTCACCAGCCCCACCTGTATCCGTGAACTGGATAGCCAGTTCGGGCTCAACATTGCGGCAAAGCTGATGGATGCTATTGAAAGCAAGCTTGAACCCAGAACCCCAGCTTGAAATATGAGTCGCATCTTGTATCGATGCAATCCCCCGTATCTCTACCTCTCTGCCTGAGCCTGCTGTTATTAACCCTACTCAGCAGCGGATGTTCTCGCTCACCCTCTCTCTACCAGGACCAATTTCTCGCTTTCGGCACCGTGGTCTCGATCTCGACCTGGGGGGCTTCTGAGAGCCAAAACAGAGAGGCGAGTCGACTGATTCGGGCCGACTTTGCGGCCATGCACGACACCTGGCACGCCTGGAAGGCGGGGGGGTTACTGGGCGAGATCAACCAGAATATTGCGGCCGGTCTTCCCACTCCGATCTCCGAAGAGGCCGCTCAACTGCTGAAAAAAAGCGCCACACTCTCCACAAAAAGCAGTGATCTCTTCAATCCAGCCATCGGCAAACTCATTGCACTCTGGGGGTTTCATGGTGAGAGTTGGACGGGGCCTCCTCCCCCCCAATCCACCATCGATCCACTGCTGAAAAGTAAACCCCGGATGGACCAACTACAGTTTGAGAATGGCACCCTGCGCAGCAGCAATCCAGCCGTGCAGATCGACCTCGGTGGAATTGCCAAAGGGTACGCGGTTGACCGTGCCATTGAACAGCTCAAGCAGCTCGGCATCAGAGATGCGATCGTCAATACCGGGGGGGATTTGCGTGCCATCGGCAGCCACGGCAGACGCAACTGGAATATCGGCATCCGCGCTCCTGATGGCGGTGACCCGATCGCCTCCATTCAACCACAGGGGGATGAGTCCATCTTCACCTCCGGGGACTATGAGCGGATGTTCCTCTACCAGGGAGAGCGTTATCACCATATCATTGATCCGACAACCGGCTGGCCTGCCACCGGCACCCGCTCCGTGACCGTGATTCACCCCGATGCCACCACTGCCGATGCCGCCGCGACCGCACTGCTGGTTGCCTCCCCAACAGCACGCACCACCGTGGCTCAGCAGCTGGGGATCGACAAGCTGCTCATTATTGATGACCACGGCAGACTCCACCTCACCGAATCGATGGCTCAGCGTCTAAATTTTCACCAACAGCCTCCACCCATTGTAGAGAGACTGGTGATAAGATAGCCAACCATGAGCAAGAAAATCAGACAGCGCGAGAACTACCTGGGGAACCACCTGCTGATTGCAATGCCCTCACTCAAAGACCGAAACTTTGACCATACCGTCTCTCTGATCTGTGAACACAATGAACAGGGGGCGATGGGTTTTGTACTCAACCGCCCTACTGCTCTCCCGATTATTGATCTGCTGGACCATATGGATATTGAGGTTACGGTAGCACTCGACCCCAACCTGCGACTCCATAACGGTGGGCCGGTACAGCCCGAACGTGGCTTTGTAATCCACACCCCTATCGGCGGTTGGAACTCTACCCTGGAGGTGAACAGTGAGATAGGCATCACCGCATCACGGGATATTCTTGAGGCCATTGCCAATGGAGAGGGTCCCGAGAAGCAGATCATCACCCTCGGTTACGCAGGCTGGGGAGAGGGTCAACTAGAGCAGGAGATTTGTGACAATAGCTGGCTCAGTGTTCCGGTGGAGACCCCTCTGGTTTTTGATACCGAGGGGGTCCAGCTCTGGAAAGAGTCTGCCAACCGCATTGGTATCGACATCTCCCTACTCACCACTGAAGCGGGCCATGCCTGAACGAACCCTGCTGGGCTTTGATCTCGGCAGCCACCGCATCGGGGTAGCTATCGGTCAGGAGCTGACCCGCTCGGCCCGTCCACTCACCACCATCCAACGCAAAAATCGCTCTGCCGATTTTGGGCAGATCCACTCCCTGATCAGCGAATGGGGTGCCGAGGCCGCCGTAGTCGGCATTCCACTACAGATGGATGGCGAGGAGCAGGAGATGTCCAGACGTGCGCGTAAATTCTGCAATCAGCTTCGGGGCCGTTTCAACCTACCGGTCTATGAGGTCGATGAGAGGCTGACCTCCGTCGAGGCAGAGTCTATAATTCGCTCCAACAAGGGGTATCACCGCCCCACTGAGGAGCGTGATGTCGATGCCGTTGCCGCCACACGCATTCTACAAAGCTGGTTTAATAGTCACCTAGGTAACCCAGATGGAAAATAGAACCATAGAAAAACTTAACGTAGAGAGTCTGGTCACCGATATGGCTCGACAGCTGCGTGAACAGCTCGGAGAGAAGCTGGAGGAGGCCAAAATTGTGGGTATCCATAGCGGTGGAACCTGGATTGCCCAACAGCTACACCAGGCACTCGGGAATCCACATCCTCTGGGTGAACTCAACATCTCCTTCTACCGGGATGACTTCACCCAGATCGGCCTCCATCCCCAGGTTGCCCCATCAAACCTCCCCTTTGAACTGGATAACCAATCCATTATTCTGGTGGATGATGTGCTCTTCACCGGTCGCACCATCCGTGCCGCACTCAATGAGATCTTTGACTATGGACGACCTGCCCAGGTCTATCTGGCCGTACTGGTTGATCGTAATGAGCGTGAGCTGCCGATTCGGGCCGACATCACCGGAACCCAGCTTCAGCTGGCTCCCCATCAACAGATCAAACTGCTGGGACCCTCCCCACTCAGGCTGAGGCTACTGAATAAACAGCCGGAGGAAGAGGCGTGACGCCCACCAACCTACAGCTAGACAGAGAGGGGCGGCTGCGCCATTTTCTCTCGATTGAGGGGCTGAACCGCCCCCTGCTGACCGAAATTCTCGATACCGCAGAGCGCTTCACCAGTGTCGGTAATCAGGCCGCAAAGAAGGTGCCCCTGCTACGAGGCAAGACCATCGCCAACCTCTTCTTCGAGCCGAGTACCCGCACCCGCACCACCTTCGATCTGGCTGAGAAGCGACTCTCGGCCGATGTCCTCAATATTAATATCAACACCTCTGCCACCACCAAGGGAGAGACCCTGCTCGACACCCTGCAGAATCTGACCGCAATGCAGATCGATCTGTTTGTGGTACGCCACGGTGCCAGCGGAGCCGCTCACTTTATTGCCCAGCATGTACCTGAATCGGTTAGTGTGATTAATGCCGGAGATGGACGCCACGCCCACCCGACACAGGCCATGCTCGATATGTTCACCATGCGCCGACACAAGAGCGACTTCACCCGCCTTCGGGTCGCCATCATCGGGGATGTGATGCACTCACGCGTGGCCCGCTCCCAGATCCACGCACTCAATATGCTGGGATGCCCGGAGATTCGGGTCATCGCCCCCAACACCCTCTGCCCCGCCCATGTGGAGACTCTGGGGGTACATTTCACTAACCAGATGGAACGTGGCCTGGATGGTGCCGATGTTGTGATCATGCTGCGACTACAGAATGAACGGATGAATGGCGCAAACCTGCCCAGCAAAGATGAGTATTTCCACTTCTATGGGCTCACTGAACAGCGCCTTCAGTATGCCGCTGAGGATGCCATCATCATGCACCCTGGGCCGATGAACCGGGGTGTCGAGATTGAGAGCAGTGTGGCCGACAGTGGACACTCCGTGATTTTGCAGCAGGTCACCAATGGGATCGCCGTTCGGATGGCGGTACTCTCAATGGCCACACAACGCAGTGGACAGGAGGCCCTCTCATGAAAATCCTGATTCGTAACGGACGCATCATTGACCCCGCCAACCAGATCGACCAGAGCGGTGACCTGCAGCTGGCTGAGGGGATCATCCAGCCACTGAGTGATACCTTTGAGGCCGAACAGATCATCGATGCCCGCGGCAAGATTGTCTGTCCCGGCCTGGTTGATATGCGTGTAAGAGTGCGTGAACCCGGAGAGAAACATAAAGGGACCATGCTCACCGAGAGCCGGGCGGCGGCCGCGGCCGGTGTCACCACAATCGCCATCCCCCCCGACACAAAACCGGTCATCGATAGCAGCGCCGTGGTGGAGCTGATTCGGCAGAAGAGTGAAAAAGCGGGCTTTGTGGAGGTCGTGCCACTGGGGGCGCTCACCAAAGGGCTGGAGGGGAGACAGCTCTCCAATATGGGAGCGCTGAAACGTGCCGGATGTGGTGCCGTTTCGAATGGCCCACACGCCGTCTCCAATTCACAGGTAATGCGCCGTGCCCTGGAGTATGCGGCCACCCATGAGCTCACCGTCTTGATTCACCCGCAAGACCCGTGGCTCTGTGATGGAGGGTGTGCCCATGAGGGGGTCATCAGTACCCGGCTGGGGCTACCGGGAATTCCGGAGGCCGCCGAGACTGCAGGAGTGGCTCGTGATCTGGTACTGATCCGCACCACCGGGGTACGTGCCCACTTCTGCGGCCTCTCCAGCCGCAATGCCCTGCAGATGGTTGAGCAGGCCCGGCAGGAGGGGCTGCCCGTCACCGTTGATGTAGCCATCCACCACCTCTATCTGACAGAGATGGACATCGGTCTGTTCAACCCGCACTGCCATGTTATTCCGCCACTACGCACCGAACGGGATCGCGAAGGGCTGATTGAGGGGCTGCGAAACGGGTCGATTCAGGTACTCTGCTCCGACCATCAACCCCATGATGAGGATGCCAAGGCCGCCCCATTTGCCGAGACCGAGCCGGGTATCAGCAGTATCGAGACCCTGCTTCCTCTTACCCTGCGCCTGAGCCGCGACTATCCGCTCTCCCTCTCTGAAGCATTGGCCACGGTAACCCATCAACCGGCCCGAATCCTCGGACTGGAGGTGGGTACATTGGGGGTTGGAAGACGTGCCAACATCACCCTGTTTGACCCCGAGGCGTGGTGGCGCGTCACCCCGGAACAGCTACAGAGTGCGGGGAAAAACAGCCCCTTCCTCAACTGGGAGCTGCAGGGACGTGTCACCCATACCCTACTGGATGGAGTAGTCGTCTACCAGCATCCGGATATTTTTGAACCACAGGAGTGAGCCCTCAATGAGCCACGCTAATCGCAACACCCTGTTCAAGGAGGAGAGCACCATTCTTGAACACCTCCATCTCGATGGAGAACAGCATATCCTCACCCTGGAGTCACCACAAATCGCTTCCAAGGCCCTTCCGGGTAGCTTTGTCCATGTGGCGTGTGGCCCCCAGTTCACCCTGCGTCGTCCCATCTCCATCATGCGTGCTGACCCGATTGCTGGAACAGTTGAGCTACTCTACAAAAAGCTCGGCAGCGGAACGACTGCCCTCACCACACGGGAGGCTGGTGACCCTCTCAGCCTGATCGGCCCCATTGGCACCCCCTTTACCCCTCACCCGGAGAGGAGTCGCCCGCTACTGATTGGCGGGGGTGTGGGAATGCCACCAATGATCTTTATTGCCCAGTCGATCTATCAGAACAGCGCCTACAGTCCACTGGCCATTCTGGGCTCAGAGGTTCCGTTTCCTTTCCGTCCCAGCCCCTCAACAATGGTGATTCCTGGCATCCCGGAGGGGGTAATCGCCACGATGCCTCTGCTGGAGGATTGGGGAATCCCCACCCGGCTCGCCAGCCTACAGGGTTTTCCCGGCACCCATCAGGGCTATGTCACTGATCTGGCTCGCCACTGGCTTGAGGGGCTCAATGAGGAGACACTCAATCAGGTCGAAATCTTCAGTTGTGGCCCCCACCCGATGCTGGAGGCGGTGGCTGCAGTGGCCCGCGACTACAACCTGCCCTGTCAGGTTTCACTGGAGGAGTTTATGGCCTGCGGAGTGGGAGGGTGTGCAGGCTGTGTGGTTCAGGTAGAGACCCCGGAGGGCCCAGCGATGAAACGGGTCTGTGTCGATGGCCCGGTATTCGAGGCCAACACCATTTTTATGGATCGCTGTGGATAAAGAGTACCTCGAAAAGGTAACAGGCACCATTTCCCTCAACAGAGAAACCCTACAGTATTAGCAATGCGATATATACGCACTGTATTGTATTGTATTGTATTGTATTGTATTGTATTGTATTGTATTGTATTGTATTGTATTGTATTGTATTGTATTGTATTGTATTGTATTGTATTCAAAAGGATAACGGGAAACTACTAACAATAATATCCGTTATCGCAACTATTGAGCAACTGCAATCAATTGATTATTGTCAGTTTTCATAAAGAGGGGGATCTAGCATGCAACAGGCCACAACACTAAAAGCGGCTACCACCAAGGCAGGTGCCGTAAAAGTGGGGACCATGAAGGCCGGAGCGGTCAAGGCAATGGGCGCAGGAACCACACTGAAAGGGGTCACTCTGGGCGCAGGCGTTGATCTCGCCCAATCGGCAATGATCAGCAAAGATGTGGTCATCGGCAACGGTGCAGAGATTATGGCAAAAGCCAAAATTGGTAAAGGTGTCGTCATTGGTACCGATGCCACCATCCAGCAGAGTGCAGTGGTTGGAAAAGGTGCCGTGATCGGTCAGGATGTCACCATCCAGAAAGGGGCGATAGTCAAGAGTGGGGCTGTGGTCAAAGATGGCGCCACAGTGAAGGCCACAGCCACCAAAACGGCAACCGCCAAGATGGGGGCCACCCAAGCGGGAGCGGCCAAGACAGGAGCGGTGAAGAGCGCCGCTACAGCAAAAATGGCCCCTGCGACCAAAGGGGCAACGGTTGCAATGAACGGGCTTCCCCCCGGAGTTGAAATTGAGGGGCTGCGTAACGGCGCCATTGCGGCCAAAGCCGGCACCACGAAAGCGGCCGCAGGGGGAGGGGCAAAGGCGATACAGGCCGCAGCAGTTACCTCGACAAAAACTACCACCATAGCCGGCACAGCCACCACCTCAGCGGCGGGAAAGACGGCGACTGCAACCCTCTGGAACGGGAAGGGTTTAAGCCTGGGGTTGGGGCTGGGGTTGGGCGTCTGGGGGCCCGTTGCTGTAGGGCTGATTGGGATCTCTGCCGCCTACGGTTTCTACCGTCACGGCAAGCAGGAAACCTCAACGACAACGGCTACTGAGGCGTAAACGGTGACCGTCGAAGTCCTTGTGATGGATAAGCTCTGGCCCACCCGAGGTAAGGCGGCAATCAGCTATCTGGGTCCTCTGGTTTTTATTCCGCTCTTCTACTTTCGACAAGACAAGTTTATCCACTTTCATACCCGTCAGGGGTTGGCACTCTGGGTTGTGCTGATTATAGCCATCACCTCGCTGCTGCTGCCCGGATCGGGAAAGTTCCTCTTTGTCGTATTAAGTGGGATTTATAGCGCCGCTGTGGTTGCCGGATTAATCTCTGCGCTGATCGGCTCGACCTGGCAGATCCCCGTTCTCGGCACACTGGCAAAACGCTACTTTTAGGGTGCCCTCTGCTACTCTTTTGCAGTGGCCGATCGATAGTGGTGAATCTCTTCCAGAAAAGCGGGGCCATACTTCTCCAGCTTCTTCTCTCCGACCCCATTAATCTCAAGAAACTCCGCTCGATTCTGCGGTAGATGAATGGCCATCTGGGTCAGGGCGGCATCCCCAAAGACCACAAAGGGGGGCACCCCCTCCTTCTCCGCCAGGGTTCTGCGCAGTCCGCGCAACTGTTCAAATAGCAGCTCATCCCGCCCCTCAACGGTAGCGGCGGCCATCCGTTTTCGACTGCGCTTTCCACTCTCCTTCATACGGGGCTTGGCCAACTCCAGCTGGATCGCCCCTTTCAGCAGTGGACGTGCCTCCGGGGTTAGCTTCAAGACCGAGTAGTTCGCAATATCCTGAAGCAGAAAACCACGATGAATGAGCTGACGAATCAGGCTCGACCACTCCGCATCACTGCGCTCATGGCCAATCCCATAGGTACTCAGCTTATTATGGTGCAGCTTACGGATACGCTCATTATCCATCCCGCGCAGCACCTCAATCACATGGCGCATACCAAAACGCTGCCCTACGCGATAGACACAAGAGAGCACCTTCTGTGCATCCACCGTCGCATCATAACACTCCGGTGGCTCAGAACAGGTGTCGCAGTTACCACAGCCCTTACCCAGCTCTTCACCAAAATAGTTGAGCAGTACCCGGCGGCGACAGGTGAGCGCCTCGGCAAAGGCGATCATACTATTGAGCTTATGAAGCTCGATCCGCTTTTGGGTCTCATTGTCACTGTTCTCTACCAAACGACGCGCCATCACCATATCCTGTGCCCCAAACAGCAGCAGTGCCTCGGCAGGCAGCCCATCACGCCCCGCACGTCCGGTCTCCTGATAGTACCCCTCAATATTCTTCGGTAGATCATAATGGACCACAAAGCGGACATCCGGCTTGTCGATCCCCATTCCGAACGCGACCGTTGCCACCACCACATCCACCTCATCACGCATAAACTGTTCATGTGTCTGCAGCCGTTGTGCCGCCGGCAGCCCCGCGTGGTAGGGGCGTGCAGAGAACCCTGCCAGACGCAATTTCTCGGCAACCTCCTCCACCCGCTTGCGGCTCAACGCATAGACAATGCCACGCGTACCCTCCACCCGGCTCAGGAATACGCGCAGCTGGTCAAACGGTTTACGCTTTTCCAGTGCGCTGTAACGAATATTGGGGCGGTCAAAACCGGTGATATGAATGTTTGGGCTTTTCAGCTGGAGACGGTGAACAATATCCTCACGGGTCTGTAGGTCGGCAGTGGCGGTCAATGCCACCATCGGAATCTCGGGAAAAAGATCCCGTAACCGCCCCAGCTGGACATATTCAGGGCGAAAATCGTGCCCCCACTGTGAGACACAGTGGGCCTCATCCACCGCAAAAAGGGAGATCTCTATCTCCTCAAGACGGGCCAGAAACCCCTCTGACATTAACCGTTCCGGGGCCACATAGAGCATCTTCAGTTCGCCCGCGTGAAAGCGGGCCAGAATCTGTCGTGCCTCTCTCTCCTGGATCGAGGAGTTGTAGTAGGCCGCCTCCACTCCGTTGGCAACCAGCGCATCCACCTGATCCTTCATCAGCGAGATCAGTGGTGAGACCACAATGGCGGTACCGCTATGTAACAGCGCCGGAAGCTGGTAACAGAGCGACTTCCCCCCTCCGGTCGGCATCAGCACAAAAGTGTCCTGCCGCGCTACCACATCCTCAATAATCTCCTGCTGATAGGGGCGGAATGTCTGATAACCGAATACTGTCTGTAGGGTGTGCAGAGGGGAGGGAGGCATCATCACGCTACGTTGTAAGCCAACAGCCTATCGTGCTGCTATCTGAAGGGGGTATCCCCATGAGGATTCCGGGATCATAGTACGTACTCATCTCAATCAATGGAGTCAGGTAGTATACTCTACCCTATGGCCATTGATGATCAACTTAATCAGGTCCAGCAGCGCATCAACCATGCATTGATGCACTACGGACACCCCTCTAATCAGGTTGCGCTCCTGGCCGTAAGCAAGACCAAACCCACAGCGATGGTTGAGGCCGCCTATAGGGCTGGACAGCGTGACTTTGGGGAGAACTATCTACAGGATGCACTGGAGAAGATTGAGGCGCTGCCACTGGAGGGGATTGTCTGGCACTTTATCGGGGCGATTCAGTCCAATAAGAGCCGTCCCCTTGCGGAGTATTTTGACTGGGTTCACGGGGTGGATCGGTTGAAGATTGCTCGCCGTCTGAGTGAGCAGCGCCCCGCTGACCGGGCACCGCTTAACCTCTGTATACAGGTCAATAGCAGTGGTGAACCGAACAAGGCGGGGGTCAGCTTTGCGCAGCTGCCCGAGCTGGCTCAGCAGATCGCCGCGCTGCCCAATATTCGACTACGTGGGCTGATGACACTACCCGCCCCCACCGCCGATTTTGAGCAACAACGCGCCCCCTTCAGGGCACTGCGCAAGGCGCTGGAACAGCTTAACCACGAGGGGCTCACGCTCGATACCTTGTCGATGGGAATGTCAGCCGATATGGAGGCGGCCATCGCCGAAGGGGCAACCATCGTCCGTATCGGCACCGATATCTTTGGCGCGCGCCAGTGAGCAGAGCGGTGAGGCCGATTATTCTCGCCATCGGGGGGCATGACCCTACCGGAGGGGCGGGAATTCAGGCGGACATCGAGACCATTGGTCAGCTCGGCGGTCAGGCGGTCACGATTCCCACCGCCATTACCCTACAAAACAGCCATCAGGTGGTGGGGTTTGAGCCCGTTGCAGCCCACCTGCTGAGCCAGCAGGGGCGGATGCTGCTGGAGGAGTTTCCCATTGCCGCGATCAAGATCGGCATGGTCGCCAACGTAGAAAACTGTGAGGCAATTCAGGCACTGCTCCGGCCCCATCCGGAGATCCCCCTGCTGATTGACCCGGTGCTGGCCGGGGGGGGCGGCGGAACACTCTCCAGGCGTGCACTGGCTGAGTCGATTCGCACCCGCTTACTCCCTCTTGCCATGCTCTCTACCCCCAACCGCAGTGAGCTACAGCAGCTGGTACCCGAGGAGGAGGATCTTGAGGCGTGCGCCAGCGCGCTACATGCCATCGGCTGCCATAATCTGTTGGTAACCGGAACGGACCATCCACTACCGGGGGAGTCCACCGCACAGGTCTACCATCAGCTCTACCAAAAAGGGGGCGCTGTCCACCCCTTCAATAGCCCACGCCTGCCTCACCACTACCACGGCTCTGGCTGCACCCTCAGCTCGGCGATTACCACCCGAATTGCTCAGGGAGCACCTCTCCAGCAGGCCATCATGGATGGGCTCGCCTTTACCCGGGAGAGTCTCCAGCATGGGAGCCAACCCGCCGAGGGGCAATACTTCCCCCATCGCCTGTTCAGACAACAGGCTGAATATAAATAGTTTCATCAGCGCCTTAATCACACTAGCCTTAATCACACGATGAACCGTCCACTCTCTGGCCTCTACGTACTCACTGACCACCATCTCACCGACAGCGTCGGAGTGGTTCCGGCAGTGGCTGCCGCAATCCAGGGGGGGGCTCGTCTGGTGCAATATCGGAATAAACACGCCACCAGAGCGCGCAAACAGTGGGAAATTACTGACCTGATCACGCTCTGTCGCCCGCTCGGCATTCCCTTGATTGTCAATGATGATATCAATCTGGCTCTGCTGACTAGGGCGGATGGTGTCCACCTTGGGGCAGATGATGGATCGATAGCCGCTGCACGTAAAATGTTGGGAGATGAGGCGATTATCGGTGCCTCCTGTTACAATTCACTCGCCCGGGCGCAGAGTGCAGCCGATGCCGGTGCCAGCTATATCGCCTTTGGCCGCTTTTTCTCTTCGCAGAGTAAACCGGATGCGGTTAAGGCCACGCCAGAGCTATTGAGTGAGGCGAAATCAGTACTATCCATTCCGCTTGCCGCCATTGGGGGCATCAATAGCCACAATGGTAGTACGCTGGTCGAGGCTGGAGCCGATATGCTGGCGGTCATCCACGCAGTATTTGGCGCAGAGGATATAGAACAGGGTGCAGCAGCGCTTGCCGCCCTGTATTTAAGGAATAAACCAATAGAAAAAGGAAAGAAGTAGCATGACCCGTTCACATCAGCTGTTTGAAGAGGCCCAACAACACATTCCCGGTGGGGTTAACTCCCCGGTTCGCGCATTCCGTGGTGTGGGTGGTGATCCCGTCTATATCCAGCGCGCCGAGGGTGCCTATATCTACGATGAGGATGGTAGCCGTTACATTGATTATGTGGGCTCCTGGGGGCCGATGATTCTCGGCCATGCCCATCCTGAGGTGGTGACTACGGTACAGGAGAGCGCCACCAGGGGGCTCAGCTTTGGTGCCCCCACCCGAATTGAGACGCTGATGGCGGAGAAGGTGAAGACACTGGTTCCCTCCATTGAGATGGTACGCATGGTCAGCTCTGGCACCGAGGCGACGATGAGTGCGATCCGCCTTGCTCGTGGCTACACCGGAAGGGATAAGATTGTAAAGTTTGAGGGGTGCTACCACGGCCATGCCGACTCTCTGTTGGTGAAAGCTGGCTCTGGCGCACTCACGCTAGGGATACCCACCTCCCCCGGTGTACCCGCCTCGCTGGCAGAACACACCCTGACCCTGAGCTACAACAACAGCAGTCAGGTGCGTGAGCTGTTTACCAAAATGGGGAGTGAGATCGCCTGTATCATTGTCGAGCCTGTGGCCGGAAACATGAGCTGTATCCCCCCGGTAGAGGGGTTTCTGGAGACCCTGCGCTCTGTCTGCGATGAGCATGGTGCGGTACTGATTCTTGATGAGGTGATGACCGGCTTCCGGGTCAGCCTTGGGGGGGCACAGGGTAAGCTGGGGATCACCCCGGATCTCACCACGCTGGGCAAGGTGATTGGGGGGGGAATGCCGGTAGGGGCCTTTGGGGGCAGACGGGAGATCATGGAGCATCTTGCCCCACTGGGGCCGGTCTATCAGGCGGGCACCCTCTCCGGCAACCCACTGGCAATGGCGGCCGGACTCAAGACCCTGGAGCTGATCTCTGCACCAAATTTCTTCAATAGCCTGGAGTCGAAGGTGGAGTTTCTTACGGATGGGATTTTACAGGGGGCCGCAGAAAACAACGTCCCGATGAGCTGCAACCGTATCGGTGGAATGTTTGGTCTCTTCTTCACCGAGGAGAAGAAGGTCGAAAACTTTGATCAGGTGATGCGCTGCAGCAGTGACCGCTTTAACCAGTTTTTCCACGGTATGCTAGAGCAGGGGATCTATCTGGCACCTTCTGCCTTTGAGGCCGGTTTTGTCTCTGCAGCGCATACCGAGGAGGATCTGCAGATCACCATTGATGCCGCCTGCAAGGTGCTTGATAACTTCGAATGAGTGGGGCGTGGTCGCTACTGAGTGACTGGTTCAGCAGCCATGAGCAGCTGCTATTCTGGGTTGGTCTGGGCTCTGCGTTGATGCTGGCTGCATCGATTGCCGCCCTGCCGTGGCTGGTGGGGCGCATTCCAGCAGGCTATTTTGACCACACTCAGGAGCCCACTATCCCCCCTCTGGAGGGTCACCCGGCCATCCGTTTCATGGTCCACCTACTACGCAATATCACCGGACTGCTGCTGATTGTTGCCGGGATATTGATGCTGTTTCTCCCTGGGCAGGGGTTATTGACCCTGCTATTGGGTATCATGGTGGCTCATTTTCCCGGAAAATACCATATTGAGCAGTGGTTTATCCGAAAACCAGGCATACTCGCCACGCTCAACTGGTTTCGTCAAAAAGGGGGGCACGAACCCCTGTATACAGGAAAAGCAGATTGAACCTAGAATCCTCAAGCACAACCACTCACTACAGCTCTGGCGATACAAAACTGGCATTATGGGCAGCGTCACTCTATCTGCTCAATCTGCTACTGCTGCCAGGGGTCGCTTACCTACTCTTGTTGCTACTCTATCGACATATACGACAGCAGGATGAGTACCCGCTCGCCACGCTCCATCTACAGCAGGCTTTCAGAGCATCCAACTGGGCGGGGGTGCTGATCCTCTCCTCGCTGCTGCTCTTCTGGATTCTCGGGGCCGACACCCCTACCGCCTGGGTGGTTGCTATTATCTACTTTACCTTAATCCACTCCACCTTTATTCTGCTCGGTGTGGTGAGCCTCTCACACGCTTTTTCTGCCAAGCCTTTCCGCTTCCCCTTTATTAATGGAGTACATAACGATGGCTGAATATCCCGCCGTTGAGCTGGCCCACGCGGTCAGAGAGATCAAACGTGAGATACGCCGGGGGCGCTGGTTCAAGAACCTGCTCTTTCTGCTCCTCATCAGCTACATTTTGCTGCTCACTCTCTCCTCCCTCGGAATCATCGACCAGATCGACCCCGTAGAGCGGATTGCAAAGATCAAACTACACGGAGAGATCAGCAGTGAAACCATGAACAGTGCCGATATCCTCGCCCCTGCGATCATCGAGGCGGCTGAAGATGAACGGGTCAAACATCTGATACTCCAGCTCAACTCTCCAGGGGGGACCCCAGCGCAGGCAGAACGGCTCTGGAAAACCCTGCGCAAGGTAAAAGAGAGTTACCCGGAAAAGAAAATTTTAGTGACGGTAGATGAGCTTTGCGCCTCTGCCTGCTACTACATCGCCTCTGCTGCTGACGAGATCCACGCAACCGAGGTCTCACTGATCGGCTCCATCGGGGTACGGATGGGGGGGTTTGGTTTTATTGGCGCGATGAAGAAGCTTGGGGTTGAACAGCGTGAACTCACTGCGGGTAAATACAAGGCTCTGCTCGACCCCTTTTCGCCACGTAATCCCGAGACAGAGCAATTTCTCAGAGAGCATGTGCTTGAGGCGACCCATCAGATCTTCATCCAGCGGGTAAAAACAGGCCGTGGCGAACGCCTCAGTAATAGTGAAAAACTCTTTACCGGACTGATCTGGGTGGGTCAGGAGGCCAAAACATTAGGGCTGATTGATGGCTTCAACTCCACCCAACAGCTTGCAAAACAGCTCAATATTGAGTCTATCATCGACTACACGCCCCAGGTCGATCTGTTTGATCAGTACGCTAACCAGTTCGCCTCCAGCCTGACCAGCGCATGGCATCAACTCTCTCACTCCCTCTCCCTGCGGCTATGAGCCCCCTCTCTCTCTGAGCGCTGCTCCAGTAACTGCTCAATCCGTTCCAGCCGTGTCTCTATGAGTGCGGCATGCTCACGGATCCAGTGAACCTCGCCCGCCTCCCCTTCCCCACTCTCTTGATCAAATTTCTGGTGCTCACGCGTCAGTACATCCAGCACGATGCCCACCATCATATTAAGAAAGACAAAGGTGGTCAGGAAGATAAAGCTGAGATAGAAGATCCAGCTCAATGGGTAGACTGCCATCGTCTCATACATCACATCAGTCCAGTCCTCAAAGGTGGCCACGCGGAACAGGGTGAGCATTGAGATTGCCACATCCCCCCACAGAACCGTGTTGATCTTCTCAAACAGGATGCTGCCCAGCGCCCCATAGATGTAGAAGATCACAAACATTAGCAGCACCACATACCCCATACGGGGGATCGCCTTGAACAGGGCATTGACCAATAACCGCAGCTCTGGAATCAGTGAGACCAGCCGCAACACCCGAAAGATACGTAACAGTCGCGCCAGCAGCACCAGCTCGCTATCCTCCAGTGGAACCAGGCTGGCCGCCACAATGGTAAAGTCGAAGAGGTTCCACCCCGACCGGAAGAAGCGGGTGATGTACCGCTCAGCGATCATACGGACGGTAATCTCCAGCACAAAGAAGAGGGTGACCGCTATATCAAACAGCTCCAGCAGATGGGTCAACTCCGGACTGAGGTTGTAGGTTTTGGCTCCGATTGTCAGCGCTGAGAGGATAATGATGAAGATCACCACCGTCTCAAAAAATTTATTGCGCTGCAGCTGCTCTAGCCTGTTTTGAAATGTGGACAATCCGCCCATAACTACTCTTCCTCTCCTATTTACCATCTGTCATACAATGTGAAAATTCTACCTGTTTTTTTCAGGCTTGGCTGCCCTCAGGCCACCGATCAGGCTCTAGGTGGCTGTCCGAGAATAGAGAACCTACTGCAAATCCCATAAAATCAACAATATAATCTCAGCAAATCTGCTTGTAGCAGCAGCCATCCAGATAACTCTTAGCTGGGCAAGAGTCGCTATTATGATAGGATTCAGGGTTTCGAATCGTTGAGCAGAATATCGGCAATATGGCTGATCTGGAGAGGGAGGGGAAAATATGTTTTCTAATAGCGACACAAAGGTGAACCATTTGTCAGAAATAGTAAACCTGCACAGGGCCTTACAATTATTGACCGTTTTCACGCTATTAATCACTCTCGTCGCTCCAGTGCATGCCGGTCATGAGCCGCCCATTTCTCTGGTTACGGCAGAATTCCCTCCCTACAACTACACCCAGGACAACAAGATTGTTGGCTCATCGACAGCGATTATTAAGGCGGTCTTTGAGCGTATGAAGATGGAGACCACGATTGACTTACTGCCTCCCAAACGGGCCATGGCGATGGCCGCCAGAGGTCAGGCTGACGGGTATTTCACCTTTACCAAGAATCCTCAACGGCTGAAGGAGTACTACTACTCTTTACCGCTCTCAACCATTGGTGATGTCTTTTTCAAGAAACGTGATCTTATCGTGGAGTGGGCTACGATGTCTGATCTCAAGGGTTACACGATTGGGGCAACACAGGGGTATAACTATGCCACAGATTTTCTCAATGCTATGGAGAATAAGGTCATCGATGTAGATCTCATTGTCGGACAAACACCTGAGGTCATGCACCTTAAAAGGCTTAACATCGGCAGAGTAGACCTAATCATCTGTGAGGTTACTCTCTGTTCACATATCGTTCGCACGCACCCCGAGCAGTTCCAGAATATTGATTATGTAGACCGGCTCATTGGGCCTGTGCGAACTTTTCACCTCGGATTCTCAAAGAAGTGGCCCAATGCAAAGTTGATTGCAGATAAATTTAATCAGACCTTTCTTCAGCTTCTTGAAGAGGGTACGATTGCTGCGATACATCAGAAGTATGGCACGCGGCGTGATATTCTAGGGGCTAAGTAATTAAGGTTAATTTTATGTCAGCTAGATTCATAAACCAGACTACCTCTTAAGACAGGTCTCTACTTGTTCTCTCTTTTTAAGTCCAAAGAGCAAAGTCTTAATCGACGTGTCCTTTTGATTGTGACGATACTTGTAGGGGGACTGCTAAGCACCTCGGTTGCTCTCAATATCTGGAGAGAGTACAAGGATCAAAACGATTTACTGGAACAGCGAGGAGTCGAGTTGGTCAAGCTCCTGGCAAACGCGATCAGCTCTCCACTCTGGTCAATGGATACGGATGCGGTAAATAACACCCTTCAATTAGTTACCAGCGACCCTGACTATATGGGTGTGGTTATACGTGAATTGGATGGACCACAGATGGTTGTTGGAGATTTCAAAATAGAGCGTAGCGCAAAACACTTCACCCATCACATCATACACCATGACACAGCAAGAGATAAAAAGGTCAAGATTGGTGATATTGAGCTGATTCTCTCAACAGATCAGCTGCAAGATTTTCTCTACAACAAGATACTGGAGGATGCCTTGCTACTCCTGCTGCTGCTTCTTCTAAATGTAGTGGCGATCTACCGAACTCTCCGTCTGATTAGATATCCAATGGAGCAGTTAACCGAGTCAATGAGACAGTTCTCAAATGGTAATTACCAGCACAGTGTGTATGGTCTGGATCGGCCAGATGAGATCGGGGTAATGGCTGAATCATTAGAAATCTTGCGTCATAACTCAATTGAGCGCGAGGAGATAAAAGGTGAGCTAGAGCAACGTGTACTAGAACGGACTCACTCCCTGGAAAAAGAGGTAGAAGAGCGCAAGCAGGCGGAACAGCGTGCTCGTGCAGCTGATAAATCCAAGAGTGCATTCCTGGCCAATATGAGCCATGAGATTCGCACGCCGATGAATGGCGTTATAGGGCTGAGTCACCTAACACTACAATGTGACCTCTCCCCAGAGGTGAGGGAGTATCTCAACAAAATCCAATTGTCGGCTAATTCACTGCTTAGCATCATTAATGATATTCTCGATTTTTCCAAGATAGAGGCCGACCAACTCTATCTGGAGAAGATCGATTTTGAATTAAAGAAGGTGTTAAATCAGGTTTCCAGCATTGTGATGTTAAAGGCTAAAGAGAAAGGGCTTGCTATAGAGCTTGATATTGCTCCAGAGGTCCCCCATTACTTAAATGGTGACCCAAACCGGTTGGGTCAAATATTAATCAACCTAATGGGTAATGCGATTAAATTCACCGATCAAGGCAAAGTTATCACTCAGATCCTGCTCGAACAGCAGCAGGATAAAAAGATAGTATTGAAATTTCGAGTGAGCGATACCGGAATTGGAATATCAGAGGAGCATCTAGGTCACCTCTTTAAATCATTCTCTCAGGCAGATAGCTCAACAACTCGTAAATATGGTGGAACAGGGCTTGGTTTGGTAATCGCCAAACAGTTGGTTGAGATGATGGAGGGTACGATAAGCGTAGAAAGCCAACCTAATGTAGGCACCACATTCACATTTACGGTCTCGTTACAAAAAGGGGAGGAGCCACAATGCTCTGAAGTGGATAAGGTTGAGAGTAATGCCCTAGAGATACCACAATTTGATGGCCTAAAGGTATTGCTGGCTGAAGATGATGAAACCAACCAGATGGTAGCACAGTATATTTTGTTGAAAGCAGGTGCTGAAGTCACTATTGTTGCGAATGGGGTGGAGGCATCTAATGCGGTTAACGAAGACCATTTTGACCTGGTATTAATGGATATCCAGATGCCGGTGATGGATGGCTATGAGGCAACACAGCTAATTCGTAACGCTCACTCCATCACCGAGCTACCCATCATAGCGATGACTGCAAATGCTATGAAAGGAGTCCGAGAGAAAGTTCTGGCTGTAGGGATGAATGACTTTCTTACCAAGCCGATCGAGGTAGAAAAACTCTACCAGGCCTTGAGCTGCTGGGGAGCCAAGCAGGTAAAATCATCCGTAAAGAGAGTACCCCCTCTGTAGCTGCCCTTAAAAAGATCGACGCTGGCCTCCATTCAGCGTATGATTTGCCACCTTTTTAAGCAGAACATGCGATGGACTCCCCATGCAGATTGGCCCCTACATACTCAGCAATAATCTGATTCTAGCCCCGATGGCAGGGGTTACTGACCGCCCGTTTCGCCAGCTCTGCCGAAATCTGGGTGCCGGAATGGCGGTCTCAGAGATGGTCTCCTCCAACTCTCTATTGTGGGGTAGTGAGAAGACCAAGCGACGCGCTGACCACCGCGGGGAGGATGATCCTCGTTCTGTACAGATCATGGGTGCAGACCCCAAGCTGATGGCTGAGGCGGCAAGATACAATGCCGATCATGGTGCTCAGATTATCGATATCAATATGGGGTGCCCCGCCAAGAAGGTCTGTAATGTGGCTGCCGGGTCGGCACTGATGCGAAATGAGAAGCTGGTGGGTGATATTCTCGAGGCGGTAGTTGGTTCAGTTGAGGTCCCGGTGACCCTGAAGATTCGCACCGGCTGGGATCACGAAAGTCGCAATGCTCTATCTATTGCACGGATTGCCGAAGAGAGTGGTATCCAGGCGCTAGCGGTTCATGGACGCACCCGTGCCGATGGCTATCGGGGAGAGGCGGAGTATGAGACCATCACCACAATCAAACAGTCTATTCAGATCCCGGTGATTGCCAATGGGGATATTACCTCACCACAGAAGGCGGCTGAGGTACTGGAGCAGACCGGTGCCGATGCACTGATGATCGGTCGAGCCGCACAGGGTCGGCCCTGGATCTTCCGCTCTATCCTCCACTATCTTCAGCAGGGTGATCTGCTTCCAGAGCCCGATAGCATTGAGATCCGTGATCTTTTGATTGACCACCTCAACAACCTCTACGACTTCTATGGGGAATATACCGGCGTGCGTGTTGCCCGTAAACATATCTCTTGGTATAGCAAGGGGCAGTGCCACGGTGCTGCTTTCCGCCAGCGGGTCAACCGGGTCGACTCAACCCGGGAACAGCTACGTATGACCCATGATTTTTTTAATGAGATTATCCGAAAGGAAGAGGATAAAGCCGCATGAGCAGCACCCAAGACAAACGTTGTAACTCACTGAGAGATTGTGTTTACAGTAATCTGGCAGATTTTTTCGACCAGTTGGAGCAGGCGAAGACCTACGATCTCTACCAGCGCATTCTCCATGAGGTGGAGCTGCCCCTGCTTGAGCTCTCTCTGGAGCGTTGTGGAGGAAATCAGTCCCGTACCGCAGTAATGCTGGGGATTAACCGCAACACATTGAAGAAAAAGATGGACCATTACCAGATTCGGTTTCCCAACCAGAAAAACCCCTAACCATATTTCAAGGATTTAACGGATGAAAATTAAACGCGCACTGATCAGTGTCTCGGATAAAAGCGGCATTGTTGATTTTGCCGAGCAGCTGGCTCAGCAGGGAGTGGATATCCTCTCGACCGGTGGGACAGCAAAACTTCTGACTGAGAATGGTATCACCGTGACTGAGGTCTCGGACTACACCGGTTTCCCTGAGATGATGGATGGTCGGGTAAAGACCCTACACCCTAAAGTGCATGGAGGTCTGCTGGGGCGACGTGGGACCGATGATGCGGTGATGGCGGCACATGATATTCTCCCCATCGATCTGGTTGTGGTCAACCTCTACCCTTTTGAGAAGACTGTTGCCAACCCGGATTGTGACCTGCCCACTGCCATTGAGAATATCGACATTGGGGGCCCCACGATGTTGCGTGCGGCTGCCAAAAATCATAATGCCGTCACCGTTGTTGTGGATGCCGCTGACTACTCCAGAGTACTCAATGAGATGAAAGAAAATGGAGGAGCTGTACATGAGGCCACCCGTTTTGCTCTGGCGGTTAAGACCTTTGAACACACCGCTCACTATGATGGAGCAATCGCCAACTACCTCGGTTTCTTTAATGCCGAGGGCGAAAAGTCGGAATTCCCTCACACCTTTAATAGCCAGTACATCAAGGCACAAGAGATGCGCTATGGGGAGAATCCCCACCAGATGGCTGCATTCTACGTGGAGGGTGATGCCACTGAGGGCTCCGTCTCTTCCGCCAGGCAGATTCAGGGCAAGGCACTCTCCTACAATAATATTGGTGATACCGATGCCGCCCTGGAGTGCGTAAAACAGTTTGATGAGAGTCCCGCCTGTGTCATCGTCAAACATGCCAACCCCTGTGGGGTCGCTTATGGTGAAAATCTGCTGGACTCTTATAATCGTGCCTATGCAACCGATCCTGAATCCGCTTTTGGGGGCATTATTGCCTTCAATCAACCGCTAGATGGTGAGACCGCTCGTGCCATTGTTGAGCGACAGTTTGTTGAGGTAATTATTGCCCCCGCAGTCTCTGATGAGGCGGCTGCAGTGGTGAGTGAGAAGAAAAATATTCGGCTTCTGGTCTCCGGCTCCTGGGCAGAAGAGCAACCACGACTGGACATGAAACGGGTCAATGGAGGGCTGCTGGTACAGGATGCCGATCTGCTACTCAGCCACGAGATTCGTGTAGCGACCCAGCGTGCCCCCAGCGAACAAGAGATGAGTGATCTCCTCTTTAGCTGGAAGGTAGCCAAGTTTGTGAAATCCAATGCGATTGTCTATGCCAACCAACAGATGACCATCGGTGTTGGTGCAGGCCAGATGAGCCGTATCAACTCTGCTCGTATCGCCGGAATCAAGGCGGGTCACGCCGGACTGAAGGTACCCGGTTCGGTGATGGCCTCTGATGCTTTTTTCCCTTTCCGTGATGGGCTCGATGCTGCTCATGAGGCGGGGATTACCGCTGTCATCCAGCCCGGTGGGTCGATGCGTGATGAGGAGGTGATTGCGGCAGCGGACGAGCATGGTATGGCGATGGTCTTTACCGGAATGCGCCATTTTCGCCACTAGGTGGCTGTCCGAGAATAGAAGCCGTAGCGAAAATCACAGAAAGATTATAAGGTGAGTTTATTGATTGAGGCGAATAGTGTCGCTATTTAACGAGATCGATAAGCTCAGATTATGATCTTTATGGGATTTGCAGTAGGTTCTCTATTTTCGGACAGCCACCTAGACCTTGTTTTGACAGGAGGTAGTCATTAACTCTCATTTTCACAATGACAGCAAAGCCTCTACTTTAGTGATTGACAATGTTCTTGAATATTGATACAATCACCCACGTCTTAACAGATTTATTTGTATCTATTTATTTTATTGAGGATTTGATCATGAAAAAGATTATCGCTGCTATTGCACTTGTTGCTGTTGCATCTAGTGCTTCTGCTTTCTTTGGTGGAGACGACAACCAGTCTGGTTATGGAACTGGTAGCGCCGATGGTGCTTTCGATGGTCGTGGACGTGGTGCTGGTAAAGGCAGAGCCGATGCTGAAGGTAACTTCAGTATGACTGTAAATGCCTCCGGCAAAGGCTCTTCTAACATGGAAGCCGACATGGACGCTGCTGAGAATGCCCGTTTTGACGGTAAGAGTGACCTGCGCACTGAGACTAGCCCAGCATATGCCCCATATTATGGCGCTCCAGTCGCACCTGCCCAGTAAGAGAAGGTTCTCCCTACTCATAAACCCGCACATAAATTGTGCGGGTTTTTTTTGGCTTCCTTCTTGGTGTTGACAATGCCATGAACCGGGGACGTAAAAAACCCCAGCAGTCAAAATGACCGGTGGGGCATGGAGTTAGGTTGTTGAGTGGCTAGAGTGCTACTACTCTTGGTACCCCATATAAGATGGGATAATTTTCTCAGTAGTTTGACGAACGGGTTGTTTAACAATGAAGAGAGTAATTATGAAATACCATAATTACCCTCTCTCAAATAACTATCAGTGCATTTTATCCGCTATAGATAATCAGCCACGTCGATCAATATCGTTAAAAAAACAGTCGATTAATAACTGATTCCTAACGCCTTGACAGTATCGATATTTATTATATCAAGAGTCGATGGGTCTAACGATATACCGTTATGTTCCTGATAACTGCGCGAGGCATTGAACAGATCATCGTCCATTACACCATCTATCATTCCAGGATTTTGACCAGCCGCCTTGAGAGCCATCTCAATCTCTTTAATACGGTCTGGAGTAGCGTTTACAGAACATAAAATTTGACGCCACTCACAACGACCCTCATGTTCAAGCTCTTTTATCTCAACATCCTGATATTCAGCAGAAACCTCTACAACTTTCTCAGTCTCTGGCTTAACAAGCTTACGCACTTCAATCACTTTATATTCTGCAGGAACTTGTCTAACTACCCGTGTTGTTTCAGCTGTCTTAACAACTTTACTCCTAACGTTCTTATATGCAGCTGGAACATGAACCTTGCGAGTGGTCGCCTCTTTTACCATACGCTTGCTCTCTTTATCCTCATAAACTGCAGGGATTTCAATCAAGCACATTACATCACCGGTAGCATGATCAACCTTTTGGATATTGGTCTCTGTACCTACTTTCCATTCTGACCTAGATGGAGAAACCAGTACTTTATGAGTTTCAGTAATATATACAGCAGGGACTTCTTCAACTCGGTCATATGCAGGCTTTTCTAGAATTTCTTCATCAACCCATTCATATGTAGCGGGAACAACCTCAAGCTCATCATGCGCCTCTTTGACTAGAACGCTCTCTTCTACTGTTTCATACTCAGCTGGAACAACTTCAAGTTTGGTAGTCGCCGATTCCTTCAACTTACTGATTGTCTTGATATTGTAAATAGGATCATGTGAAATCTTTGCATAACAAAC
>Ga0233428_1001358_pt1 | contig 26372 bp, 20 predicted proteins | sample SI_118_April2016_4_FD_179890 | JGI IMG/M metagenome (GOLD analysis project Ga0233428, IMG submission 179890) | Seawater microbial communities from Saanich Inlet, British Columbia, Canada - SI_118_April2016_120_MG | ecosystem: Environmental > Aquatic > Marine > Inlet | place: Canada: British... | reverse complement strand
ACTATGGTACCCAATGCATTTCTAATGTTTTTCACAGATTAATTCCTCCGCGAAGAAAGTTTGGCTAATAACCGTAAAATTTCTAAATAGAGCCAGACCAAGGTGACCAGAAGTCCGAAGGCACCATACCACTCCATATATTTTGGGGCACCATTTTCTGCTGCTTCTTCAATAAAATCAAAATCAAGGACGAGATTTAATGCTGCAATAATGACCACACCAATACTGAATAAAATGCTCATGTTTGAATTACCATGAATCATGGGAACACCAACGCCAAACATACCCAATATCCAACTGATGAGATAAACAAAAGCAATGCCACCGGTAGCCGCTACCACACCCAGTTTGAAGTTTTCTGTTGCCTTAATTAGTCCGGAACGATAGGCCAAAAGTAAAGAACCAAGTGTCCCAAAAGTCAGCATAACCGCCTGGTTCACAATTCCTGGATAACGCATTTCGAAATATTTGGAAATACCACCCAACGCCAATCCCTGCAATAGGGCGTATGCAGGTACCGTGAACTTTGCGAGATGGTGCTTAAAAGCGGTCAAAATTGCCACACCAAATCCGCCAAAAATGCCGATCATCATGAACATATTTGTTCTGGGGTCTCCTAAGGGCAGATTCCAGGTATAAAGGGCTGAGGTCATGAGTAGAAGCAACCCCAGTGCTGTTTTATGCACCGTACCCATGATGGTCATGGTGGCACCAGCGGTTACGTCGAATCCGGAAAATGTTTTCGCATTCAGCGTGGGATTCCCGGAGCGAAGGGTTAAATGGCGATTCATAAATAATTCTCCATACTATCGTTAATGGCATTCACCAATTGATCTATGGCGATGCGGTCTTGCTGCTGTGAATCCCGATGGCGGAGCGTTACCGTTTGATCTTCTACGGATTGATGGTCAATCGTAATACCATAAGGGGTCCCCGCTTCATCTTGGCGGTAGTATCGTTTACCGATAGATCCTTGTTGATCGTAAATCACTTTGAAATGAGGTTTTAAAATATCCATTACATTCCGACCAATTTCCGGTAATCCATCCTTTTTCACTAATGGACAAACTACAGCAGTTATCGGTGCAATTCGAGGATGGAGTTTCATCACCACGCGATTGTTTTCATCATCTTCCCAATAGGCATCCGAAAGAACCGCAAGCATCATGCGATTTAATCCCGCTGATGTTTCAATAATATAAGGTAGGAACCGTTCATTGTTCGGTTGGTCAAAAATTTCCATTTTCTTTCCAGAGAATTCTTGATGGCGGCGGAGATCAAAGTCCGTTCGGTTGTGAATTCCTTCAATCTCTGACCAGCCAAATGGGAATTCAAATTCAATATCCCAGGCTTCTTTGGCGTAGTGGGCCAGTTCACCTTCAGCATGTTCATGAAAACGGAGTTTTTTTGCATCAACTCCCAGTTGGTTATAAAAGGCCATCCGTTCATCTTTCCAGTCCAACATGGATTGATCATCAGACCCTGGCTTTACAAAATACTGCATTTCCATTTGTTCAAATTCACGGGTACGAAAGATAAAGTTTCTGGCCACAATTTCATTTCGAAATGCTTTCCCGATCTGTGCGATGCCGAAGGGCACTTTTAACCGCATGGCATTTTGAGTAAGAAGATAATTCACATAAATACCCTGGGCAGTTTCCGGTCTTAAATATGCAGTATTGGCTTCTTCTTCTACCGGGCCGATATGGGTTTTAAACATGAGGTTGAACTGGCGCGGTTCCGTAAGATTACCTGTAGTCCCGCATTTAGGGCATTGGATTTCATCCCATTTGCCATCTTCCGGATTTCCATCAAATAATTCATCGGCGCGGTATCGCGCTTTACATTGTTTACAATCCACCAATGGATCATTAAATGCACCCACATGCCCTGAGGCTTCCCATATTTTGGGATGCATTAAGATACCGCTATCTAACCCAACAATATTTTCATGAAGTTGGGTCATGGCCCGCCACCAGAGTTGGGAAATATTATTTTTTAGGGCAATACCCAATGGGCCATAATCATAAACGGCTCCGAAGCCACCATAAATTTCAGAACTTTGAAATACAAACCCTCTGCGTTTGCAAAGGGAAACAATTTTTTCCATACTCATTAGGTTGAGTTAAATCTCCGTTAATTATTAAGACGGGAAATTAGGAAATTATTTAGATAAATAAATGGTCTGAAATGATGAAAGAATTAAATTATTTCTAATATTATATAATAATGAGATTGCTTCTCCTTCGGTTGACCAATCGCAATGAAAGTAAGGGTTAATCCATTTCTTTCAGTTCACGCTCAATTTGATCGCTATAGGCAATAGAATCATCGGTAGATTCAACGACTAGAGGTGTTTCTTTCGTTATTTTGATATAAATCAAAATAATGGTAAGCCCTAATAGGCCAATAAAAATAGGGGCAATCCAGGCAAAATAATTAAAACCTTCTGCCACAGGAACGGCCAAAACACGTTCTCCATATTTTCCTTTATAATAATCAAGAATTTCGGTTTTCGTTTTCCCTGTATTCACCATGCCCGCAATTTCTATTTCCATCTCTTTATTTCCATGGTCATATACGGTGCCACTCCAACAGCAGGTGGCCATAAGACTTTGTTCCAGATCTATGATAAGATCACTTTTTTCGTCGGCCCAGATCAAACTCAGGAAGAATATAATAGGTAGTAATTTTTTCATTTCTTTTTAGCCTTCTTTTTGGCTTTACGGCGTTTTTTTCTTGGTGGCGCAGCCCGCTTTTTGTTGATGAGTTCCACCCCTTCTTCTAATGTTATTTTTTCCGGATCTGTATCTCGCGGGAGCGATGCGTTTACTTTGCCATCCGTGAGGTAGGGGCCATATCGTCCGGATTTCAAGACCAAAGATTCTCCCGTTTCTGGGTGGTCGCCCAAAGTGCGCAATTCCTGAGGGCCGCTGTTTCGATTCTTAATCAATTCCAATGCTTCAGCCAGTTCTATGGTTAAAGGCGACATGGTAGGAGGGATGGTGCCGTTTTTTCCTTTCCCTGCAGTCACGTAGGGTCCGAATCGGCCATAGTCCGCTTTCACATCTTCGTCAGAATCAGGAAATTTTCCTAATATTCTGGGGAGTGATAATAGTTTAAGCGCCATTTCAAGATCAATATCATCGGCTGGCGTTCCTTTTGGAATCCCTTTTCGTTTACTGGTTTCTCCCAATTGAACATAGGGTCCGTAAGGTCCGTTTTTAACTAAAACCATTTCGCCGGAATCTGAATCTTTACCCAATTCCCGATCTTCATTGATTTCCTGATTCAAGATTTCCAATGCTTTATCCACATTTAAATCACCGAGATATACATTAGCAGGGACCGATTTTCGCGTTTCACCCTGTTGAATGAATGGACCATATTGCCCCACACGTATCTCGATAGGATCTCCATCATAATCCAATTGGAGAGAACAGGCTTTTCCAATATCTATTTTATCATCCAGCATACCCACCAATCCAATTTGGTCATCAGAACCAAAATAGAATTCTTTCATGAAAGGAACAGCATCCAATTCACCGCGGGATATGGCGTCAAGACCATCTTCCATCTTGGCAGTGAACTGACTATCCACCAGAGAAGTAAAATGGTTTTCGAGAAGTTGGGTAACTGCAATTCCCAAAAATGTAGGCGTCAGTTTTCCCTTGTCTCGTGCTACGTAAGTACGATAAACAATGGTATCAATAATATTGGCAAAGGTGGATGGGCGTCCAATACCCTGTGCTTCCAATTCTTTCACCAGAGAGGCTTCTGTAAACCTCGCCGGTGGTTTGGTCGCATGTTCATCGGCTGTTAATTCATTGCAGGTGAGGGTTTGTCCTTTGGGCATATCAGGTAAAATTGATTCCTGATCTTCCGTGACGCCGCTTCTGCGATCTGTACTTTCTACGTAAGCAGCCATATAGCCCGGGAATAGAATCACTTTTCCATTGGCACGGAATTCCGTTTTTTGATTTTCAACTGTTACGGCAATTTGTTTCACTTTGGCCGATTTCATTTGGGATGCCAATGTTCGTTTTCGAACAAGGTCATATAATTTTGCTGCATCTTCATCGATGGCACCGCGAACTTGATCCACCGATGAAAAAGTAACACCAGCAGGGCGGATGGCTTCGTGGGCTTCCTGGGCATTTTTCACTTTTGTAGCGTAAGTCCGTGCTTGTTCCGGTAAATATTCTTGACCAAAACGAGATACAATTTCATTTCGCGCACCATTGATGCCCTCTGCCGAAAGGGTGGTGGAATCGGTCCGCATATAGGTAATAAACCCTTGTTCATATAGTCGCTGGGCCGTACGCATGGTTTTCCGTGCTGAGGATCGCAGTTTCCGTGCTGCTTCCTGTTGAAGCGTGGAAGTGGTAAAGGGTGGTTTGGGATGAGAATTTTTTATCTTTTCTTCCACATCCTTAACTGTCCAGGGGCCACCTTTCAATTCTTTTACCAATTCATCTGCCTGGGCTTTGGATAATAATAGGACATCTTGTTTTTTTAATTGACCTGTATTCGGGTCAAAATCTTTTCCGGTTGCGAGACGCTTACCGTCCACACGAATGAGTGTAGCGGGAAATGGATTGTCTTTTGATTGTAAGTTTGCCTTTAAATCATAATATAATGCAGAATGGAATGCCTGGCGAAGTCGTTCTCTTTCCACAATCATCCGAAGTGCAGACGATTGTACACGGCCAGCCGAAAGGCTAACGGTTACAAATTTCATATTCTTTTTTAACGTACTCCAGAGGACGCGAGAAACTTTATATCCCACAAGTCGGTCAATGATACGCCGGGTTTGGCGAGCGGCCACTAAATCGCTATCGATTCCCCGAGGGTTATTCATACCCTCTTCAACACCTTCTTTTGTGATTTCTGTAAACTGAACACGAGAAAGTTTAGATGGATCGACTTCCGTAGCAATATGTGCTGCAATGGCTTCTCCTTCACGATCTGGGTCAGTGGCGATAACGATTCGGTCGGCCTTCTTCGCCAAAGATTTAAAATCTTTGATGAAGGATTTCTTATCAGGAAGCACATCTTCTACCGTTGTAAAGTCGTTATCCACATCCACGCCCAATTCTTTTTTGGGTAAATCCTTGATGTGGCCAACGCTGGCCATGACTTCATATTCACCACCAAGGTATTTCGAAATGGTTTTTGCCTTCGAAGGCGATTCAACAATTAATATTGGTTTTGAACTCATTGTATCTCTTTTTTTCTGTAATCAGTAGCAATGCCGCAGATTCGCGCGCGTATATTAATGTAAAAGAAAATTTTATAATGTCAAAGAATTGATATGATCTACCAACGCTTTTATTTTTACCGGTTCCTGATCTCCCGTTTTCAAATCCTTAATTTCGGCCTGTCCCGACGCTAATTCTTTATCTCCAATAATGACAGCAATGGTTGCTCCGGATTTATTAGCCTCTCGCATTTGGGCTTTTATAGATCGACGCAATGGATCAAAATTTGTGCGAATATTATTCTGTCTCAAATCTTCCGCTAATTTTGCCACCGACGGTCGGGCTTCATCCCCAAGTCCTATAATATATACTTGTGTAGAATTGCCGCTTGAATCGTCATCACCTAGGGCTAAAAGGATTCGTTCCATCCCGGCGGCGAAACCGATGCCCGGCGTAGGCTTACCGCCCAATGTTTCTACGAGCCCATCATAACGACCGCCACCGCAGATGGCATTCTGGGCGCCCAGGGCAGTAGACGTAATTTCAAATGTGGTTCGGGTATAATAATCCAACCCACGCACAAGATTCGACTCGATGGTATATTGAATCCTCATAGCATCAAGCAGTGAACATACTTCTTCAAAATGGGCTTTGTCTTCACCCGTCCATGAATCAGAAATATTGGGAGCATCTTTCAAAATTTCAATTTCGTAGGGCGCTTTTGTATCCAAAACACGAAGAGGATTATTTTCAAATCTTTTCTGGCTGGTTTCACTTAAATCATTAAAGTGTGGTTTTAAAAAATCACGGAGTGCATTGCGAAAATCACTTCTGCATTCAGGTGAGCCAATTGAATTCAACTTCAAGGTTAGGTTTGTTAACCCAATATCATTAAAAACAGACATGGCCAAGGCAATGACTTCTGCATCCATTTCCGGGAATTCGGACCCAAAGGATTCAATTCCGAATTGGTGAAATTGGCGGTACCGTCCTTTCTGGGGACGTTCTCTCCGAAATAGCGCATCTATATAATAAAGTTTATTGATGGTGCTTTGGCCCCCCAGATTATTCTGTATGAATGACCGTACTACAGGCGCCGTCAATTCCGGTTTCAGGGTGAGATTCTCGCCACTCTGATCCGTCCAGCTATACATTTCTTTCGAAACAATATCCGTTTCTTGCCCCACACCACGTGCGAAAAGTTCTGTTCTCTCGAAGGTAGGGGTGCGAATTTCACGATACCCATAAGTGTCCATTGTGTTGCGGATGGTGGTTTCCAGTGCTTGCCAGCGTTGGCTTTGATCCGGAAGAATATCCTGAGTACCTTTAATTGATTGGATAAATTCTTTAGTCATTTTATTATATAATATCTTTCAGTAAGTCTTCTGCTTGTGCCTTTAATGAGTCAGGAATATACAATTTTACAGAGCCACCGGGCAGGCTCAAAGCTTTAATTCCGAAAGCGGAACTGATAAAATCACCTTTGGTATAGCAGGGCACATCATGATCTTTTAAGATTTCCACTGCCATATCAGCCATAATGGTTCCCTCAAAATCTGCAATGGAAACCCAGGTCATGTTATCTAAAGGACCTGATTCCGGGTTAAGGTCAACCAAGGAAACACCACAATCCTGGCAGATATTTATGTTTTCAACATATTCACTTTTACATTCTGGACAAAACAAGCAGTACCTCCCCTATTTATTATGTAAAGTTTATTAATAAAATATTATCGGTCAAATAAAGATGGTCTACTGAAAGACCCGCCTCTTTGCTCAAGCTTCAAGTCTTGAAGATTCGGTGATTTTACATTCAGTTTTAAATAAAGTCCGGAAGCATATCCATTCGGCGTCCAATTGACACTCATCTCCCAGCAATGGAGATCCCGATAGATAGAAAACGTATGGCTGACTAAATCTTGTTTAATAAGATCAAACCTTGCATTATACTTTACTTTCCAATATTCTGTTACTTGTATAGTTGAATTGGTAGACATCCAGAAAGTTTTCTGAGGGTTATTGGGATTTGCATTATTATAAGCAAAACTAAAGCTGGCAGATGTGGACCAAAAGTCGCCAGGAAGTTTTTTATCATTATTTCCTGCGTTCCCAAAGCTATTGAATCCTTTTGCAAGGTTGGCACCATCTACTCTATCCATAATTATGGTTGTATCCTCTTCTGTAGTTTCTTCATCGTCCTTTTCAAAAGAAAGTCGCTTGCCTGCGAACCTAAACCCCGTAGAAAATCGAGCACTGATTAATCTGGGTGTTGGGAACCCGCCAGCGGTTTTGAATTGGTTTATGCGCATATTTTTTTCTTTATCAAAATCATACCAATCGTGGGTCATAGAAAAATCTAAATTCAGCTTTCGACTTACATTGGCGCGAATCGAAGAACTGATATTGCTCCACTGGAATTCATCTGCTACAAAATTTCGGCTGGTGCTCATTCGCCAAGAAAACAAATCCTGCTTTCTTTCGTTTTCTCCATTTACAATCTTTGCCTGAAAACTATTGGTCATAGAAAAGTTCATAGATTGGTTCTCACCTCGCGGTGTCCCACCGGCCATGGTGCCTGAGAACCGATCAAAGTACACTACCTCTCCATTGTCTTGTTGAATCACTTCATAATACCCTGGGTTAGCGCCAAAAACTTCTTGCGAAAAATCGGGTCGATATGAATATCCAATGGAGGGAGCAATGACATGGCGAATCGCTTCCATCTTACCTATTTTGATTGGGAATAATCCATAGATTTGGGTATTCATAGAAATGTTAAATGAACCGGTAGTCCGCGCCGCAAAGCCGGTCACCTCATTTCGGTTAACTATTCCAGTAGAATCAATTGCGCCGGTGAATGATCGATTCACCCAATCCGATTTCAATGAAAGGCTGGGCGTCACATTAATATATTTAAATATTTTGGATGACATGCTTAGTCCAGAGGAATGAGTCATAAAATAATCGGCAAATGACTGAGCCAAAGGGTCTTCATTCTCATTCATCATCCATCGATAACCTGTGGTGGTATCATCGATGGCATAAGCTTCTGATTCATAATAATTTTTTAGATTGTTTGTAAACCGGGAGGAATAACGATAGTTGATATTATGATACCATTGCTTCTTTTTTGCCCTAGTGGGAAAAAGGGCCCGTTGAGAGTGTGTAAATGCCAATTGGGGTAGTGTATTGGTGGTAATGTTTATTTGCTGACCTTCCCGTGTTGGAGTGGAATAAAATACAGTATTTTGGTCAATTTTTTTCTCCGCCATGAGGTCTCGCCTGGATGAGAGGTTAACACTCATACTATTTTTTGATTTGGGCCAACGTTTAGAATATGTGGCATTAGATACGGCCTGTTGGTTTAGTCGTTGACTTTGTTCCATACCAGTCCGGCGGTTGTAATCACCACTGGAATAATAGCTGGCATTCACAGAAGCAGATTGATTGTTACGTAATTGTTGACGATGGTTCCATCGAACCACATAATCACTTTGGCGGTTTCCCCATATATTATAAATATCTCGATCTTCATCTAAAACTGAACTGGCAAATCGCTGTTTGGTTTCCAGGTCTAAATTCCCCGAGTATGCATATCGTTTCATGTAATTATTTTTCGCCCTCAGGGTAATCCCATCGCGATCATAAAGACTCATGGTGAATTTGGAATCAAAATATTCACTGGCCGCCCAATAATAACCCAGTCCGTTAATATAGCCACCCCAACGGGCATCCGTTCCGTAAGATGGCATAATCCACCCAGAATGTCGTCGCCCTTTTTGGTGGGGGAATACCCCAAATGGCAAACCGAATACTGGAATATTTGCAATATATAATACAATAGGTCGAGCGATAACTTTATCTTCATTAATCATTTTCATGTTTTGACTTTCAAAATGAAAATGAGGGTCATCTAATTCGCAGGTTGTATAAGCTGCGTCGTCGATATAAAACACATCCATATCTTGGTTTCTTATTTCTTGGCCATGATAATAACCATCCTCCGCTTTGGTGGTGCCTTGAATGACCTTCCCATGCCGAGTTTCAAGATTATAGATCATGGTATCACCCACCATGGGCTCTTCGCCATTCTCTACCATCGAAGGACGAATCCAGCCATAAGTTGAATCTTTTTTGGATTCTGGTAATGCCCTTAATAGATTATTACGCCAGGCCACATTGATGAATCCTGCACTTAGATTAATATTGGTATAGTCAATAAAAGCATCTCCGTGAAGGTCCGTGAATTCGTTAATCACATCATAATCAATATCTTCAGATTCATATTCAATGGGGCCATCTACATCTGCACCGGTGGAATCCGGTGTATAAACACCTCTTGATCCACCTGTTACATAAATATTTTGCAATTCATTTTCAGTGAAATTCATAATAATTGTATCACCGGACGCTTCATTTTTACCTTGATAAACAGAATCTTCAAAAATGTGATACAGGGTGGTGGCCATACCTTCTAATCGCATGGAGTCCATTATGCCGTCAGTGAAGTACCCGCGAAGAATCGATCCAGTCATATCATCAGAAAAAGATATTGAATCCTCAAAAGTAAGGGTGTCCCCATCTATAATATTCGTCCACTCTCGAATGCCTATAGAAGGGTGGGTGGCATGAGCATTGCTGGGGATAAATAGACTTTTCAAAATATCCTCATCATACTCTAAAAATATTTCGCTTCCGGCAATCGTTTGGTTGTTGTCGATAATTTCCGGTTTAATTCGAAGGGTAGTTTTTCCATTTTCTCGATCGTAAATGGCTTCGCCACATGTCGCCAATCGCCCTTCTTCAGTAATGGAAACATTGCCTTTCGCAGCGTAAGAGACGCCATCCGATTCAGGAATCTCAAAATATTCAATTCGATCACCTTTAATTGTTTGTTTATCTTGAATAAGTATCGTGTTGCCATTTGCAGAGCCACTATCCAATTCTGAAAAATAAAATAAAGTATCGGCCACCAAGCTATATGTGGTATCCCAAACATGGGTATTGCTATAGGCGATCATGATATCTTTGGGCGAATCCACAAAAAGGGAATCGCAAGTGAGGTTTTGCACATCTTCTACCATGGATACATTGCCGAATAGAAATCCTTGTTCTGTCTTTTTATCAAAGCGGGCCCAGTCACAATTCATCACCATGTCTCCCTTATGAAAAATGACGTTGCCCCTTAAATACTGCATGGATAGCCCATCAACCGTAATATTTTCTAATAGATCGGCTTGTTTGAGGCGTAAGCGATCATCTTGACCAAAGGATAGGGTCAGAAGTAAAGAGATGGCCAAGCAGGTGGTCCATCGACCATTTTTCTTTGGATTGGAATGATTTAAGAAATAAATAAACCGCATTAATTTGAATATCTTTTTGGCCAAAGTTTTTTCAGCCGCCCTCGGATGTATTCTTCATATCCTAACTCTGTGGGATGGTAAAATGTTTCCGGATTTCCTTCAGGAAAGTAATTTTCACTTACAAAGTGATCCGGGTGGTTGTGAGGGTATTGATAATCTTTGCCATGGTCCAACGATTTCGTTAGGCCTGTGGGTGCATTTCTTAAATGGATGGGCACACTGGGTGAATTTTCAGATTTAACTTTTTCTGTTGCGCTATTGATAGCCCTATAGCTGGCGTTAGATTTAGGCGCACTCGCCAAATAGGTGGTAACCTGGGAGAGGACAATGGCGGCCTCCGGCATACCAATCATATGGACGGCTTGAAACCCTGAAGTGGCTATTGTCAATCCCCGGGGATCAGCATTCCCAATATCTTCCGAAGCCAAAATAATAAGTCGCCGCGCAATAAATTCTGGTTTTTCACCGCCATCCAGCATTAGCGCGAGCCAATAGACTGCCGCATCTGGATCGCTTCCACGAACTGATTTAATAAATGCACTGATGGCGTCATAATGGTAGTCGCCTGATTTATCATAAAGCTGAGTTTTACTTTGGAGCGCTTCATTCAATATCTCGGATGAAATCATACCATCGTTCCCAACAAGGCTGGCAGCCAATTCGACTGTATTTAGCATTTTTCGCGCATCACCACCGGCAGACTTAATTAGTGTTAACGACACATCATCATCTAATTGTATTTTACCTTTGGATAAAACAATATCCTCTTTAAAGGCCCGATCCAATACCATGGACAATTGATTTTCATCTAAATGTTTCAAGGTTAATACTCTGCATCGAGATAGGAGGGGAGATATCACTTCGAATGATGGATTTTCTGTGGTTGCACCAATTAAAGTGATCACTCCTTCTTCAACTGCATGAAGGAGGGCATCTTGTTGGGATTTGCTGAAGCGATGAATTTCATCAATAAATAAAATTGTAGGATGACCTAAATCCCGATTGGCTTTCCCTTTTTCAATTACTTTCCTTAAATCCTTCACCCCACTAGACACGGCCGATAATTCATGTATTTCTGCATTTAAACTATTGGCAATAATGCGAGCCAATGTGGTTTTACCCGTACCAGGAGGTCCCCAGAAAAGAAGTGAAAATAATTGATCTTTTTCTAAAAGTTTTGATAAGATTTTTTCTGGGTCAATCAAATGAGATTGTCCAATAAATCCGGACAGAGATTGTGGACGAACCCGATCTGCCAGAGGTGGCAGATGTTGATTAAATAGAGATGGCGTGGCAGACATGATTGAATTTACTCTTATTCATGCGGGGAAATTTACAGTAATTCTATTCTGTCAATTGATGTAAACTTCGGCCTTTCTAAGGGAGAAAAATTATGAAACTAAAATGGCAAATACCTGCATTGGCAATATTCATGTTAGTGGCGGGTTGCAGTAAGGAAGATAAAGTGATAGATGGTGAATTAATGATAGAAGATATCATTGTTGGAGAAGGCACAGAGGCGGTTAAACACAGTATCGTTACGGTGAATTATACCGGTTGGCTAGAAGATGGAACCAAGTTTGATTCTTCTTTAAACCCAGGACGGGAACCCTTTAGGTTTACCGTAGGTGCTGGACAAGTAATTCAAGGGTGGGACCAAGGCGTTCCAGGGATGAAAATTGGGGGAAAACGTAAACTAACTATTCCACCTAGTATGGGGTATGGAAACCGTGATATGGGCGTTATCCCATCAAATTCAGTTCTCATTTTTGAGGTAGATTTACTGGGTGTAGAATAGTTACACTTCGGTCTGCGTAGTCGCGGACAATTAACCATTTGGGCAATCGTGGATGAATGATTGACTGATAAAATAAAAAATAACTATCGATCTATTTACAATTTGCCTTATCAATATACAATACAGGCCAAGGTATTGTTTGGACGTAAGGTGATGCGTTATAAACAATGGGAAATGGATCATATTGCTGGTTATCTTGAAACCCATGCCAATGGCGGCACGATTATAGATATGGGATGTTCTACGGGACATATGGTGGAAGTTTTATCCGAATACTTTGGCCATAACCGTATTCATGGTGCTGATATTCATTTAGATTCTGTAAATCGAAACAGAACAAATTTCCAACTGAATCAATTCCACCATATTCAAAATGGTTTTTATAAAGAAAATGCAGGCCGATTTAGTGCCGTTACCCTGATGCATGTATTGGAACATGTGGACCAACCCATTCAAATGCTTAAAGATGTCAAACACCTATTAACAGAAGATGGCATATTGGCATTGAGTGTTCCGCAAGAAAGAATCAGGGGCGATGCAGCTGTATTTGAAAACCTACTTAATATTGGTCGAGGGAAATTTGTAAACGTCCATGTCCGGAACTATAATTATGGTCGTCTGGCTCAGGATGTACATGCCGCTGGTTTAGATATTCTTTCTCATCGATATATTCATGGATTTTTCCCCACAGTTAATGATAAACGATTCGGTAATTACAGTTTAATTTTATACACAAAAAAAGCCCCGAATAAAAACGGAGCTTAATTGAGCCACTGAGCGGGATCGAACCGCTGACCTACGCATTACGAATGCGTGATCAAGGCCAGTTAAACTCTGCAATAAGTCAATATCGTAGCCCTTCGATGTTTTTGTACGAGTTTTGTACGATAAATCACCTTTAGTTTTTGATATACTCCTTACTCGTTTCATACTGACTCATATGAGTATATCCCATTGTTGTTTTGATGTCACTATGGCCAATTATGGCCCTGGTGTTTTCGACTCCTTTTTCTTTGACAGATTTAGTCATCCATGCGTGTCTAATACTATGAAAAGACACATTATTGGTCTTTGCTTCACGCTTATCTGCCAAAGTCATTCTTGAGATCGTAGTGCCTTTTTCCTTGGCGTAGATTGTATAGAGCAATCGCTTTCCAAGTCTATCAATCTTCTTATTTGAAAGGCCGTAAACATCTTCCGGCCGTAACTCATAACGCTTAAGGAAATCCAGATTATTGAACAATAACATTTGCCTACAGGCACGAGTGCAAGCCTTTGAAACTCTTACCGATAAATTCTTTATATCGATTGGAGAGTTCAAGCCATTCTCATCTGTTGGTAGTTTGCTCGTAATGAAAGTCCAAAGAGCAATCTGTATATCATTCAATGATCGTTTATGTACTCTATCTCTTTTGCCTACAAAAGTCCACGCATCGCCTTTAATCGTACCTTTTAGGCATTCAGAAAGACGTACTCCAACTTGATTAGCAAAGGTAAGGTAAGCGACCATATAGTCACCCCAAGGTGTGCCATCATCAATGAATGACATTACCTGTTTGTACTCTTGCTTGGTTATGGCCCGTTTCTCTTTTTCCTTGCCTTGCTTAAGCAGTTTCATTTGCATTACGACTTTGGGTAGGTTCATAAAACGGTCCCCTTCATCATTCAGAATCACCCAGTTTAGGAAGGCTCTGATTCTGGCAAGATAGCCATCCACACCATTCCCGGTCATTCTTAAAGCAAGGTTGTGGGTTAATGCAGCCATATCCTTATGGGATAGTTTATGCAAATACATATCATCCGTAAATGCGATCAATGACTTAACCGCCAGGATGTAATGTCCCATTGTGCTTTGCTTGATTTTGGGATCGTTCTTTCTTTCGGTTAGGTATTTTTCAAGATGGAAAGAGATGCGAGACTTTTCTCTTATTTTCTCTTTCTCTTTATTAATCAACTCAAGCCTATCATTGAGTCGCTGTATGGTGCTATTACGCTTACGATTTGTTTTCAAATGCTTATCGTAATACCGTTCAGCCTCTTTGCGAGTATCATCACCATAAGGAATACCGGTGTTCAACCATTGGGATTTACCCAGGTAGTTCAACTTGATTCCCCAGTTATTTCCTCGCTTTAATAAGCCTTTATATTGTTGTTTCATATCTATCATTTTTCCTTCTCCGAAGGGCTTCGGAATTTACAAAAAATCGTACATAACTCGTACAATTATTTAATAGCCCTCTATAACCTACACATGTACAATGCGTTGCTTCCCAATCAATGCCCGTCTGTTTACCGCCTGTTCTTTTCTGTTATAACAGGTTGTTCTACCGTTGTTTAACAACGGAGTCGCCTCCGATTTACCTCCGTTTAAAATCGGTATGCCCTCCTGTTTACCTTCTGTTTTAATAGGTTGCCCGTTGATTTACCGTCGTTTTTTTTAGTGTTCATTGTGTGTGGTGTCCTTTCTTAAAATCTCTTATGAATAATATTCAAAAAATATCTTTGATACTTGGCATACTTTCAGTTTTTACCTTTTTTCTTGTTGGCACTCAAACGGAAGAATGGTTTTTTGAATACAATAGTCAGTATCGCTTTTATGACTTTGAAGATGTCGTATGGATTTCTCTTATTCCTGCTTTAATTGGTTTAGGTTCAATACTTTCATTCTTTCTTTTCAAAGACAAATAGGAGTTAATTATGAATAAAGAATTAATTGCAAAACAAAAGAAGTTTCTTGGTCTGTTCTTTGGTTCGTGGGCTTTAATATTGCTTAATTGGTTGATAATGCATCTTTGTCTTAACCCATTAATGATTTCACTTTTAGATAGGAGATTTGTACCATCGGGAGGTTGGTCATATGTATTAATGAGTGCTTTTGCTCTTTCCATCTTCCAAATGTGGGCTATATACAAATACATCCTTAAAAAGTAACTGCTATGCAACCCGTTCCAGAGCCATCACTCTTGATTCGCTTGATTCGTAAGACTCTTCCAATCGTTTTAGCCATACTTGGTATATTAATCCCTATTTATTGCTTTACATGGTTATTAGGTTAGGGTTTACATCCTTATCGCATCTAATCCTCACTTGATTTAGCATCTTCTTTCATCTGTAATAATTCACCGGGTTTTAATCCTATTTTATCATTAGATGAAGGGGGATCGAAGGAGGATAGATCCTCCCCTGTATTGTCTTGTATTGTATTGTCTTTGTATAGTCTTGTAGTGTCTTGTAGTGTAAGAGAAGAATAGTATTTAAAAGAAGAAATGTGGTTCGAGTTACGCTCAAATAGATTGATGATTGATCTATGAGCCTTATTCCTTTCATTCAATGGAAAGTTGCGGTTATCCACCAGGTGATTACATAACCACGCAATACCATCTTCCACAATTACAAACTCGCTTAATGTATCTATAACCTTATCTAACTCATCCTTTGGAATACCCGTATAAACGCTCCATAATGGCTTATTAACGGGGATAAAACCGGCAAGGTCACAGTTGTCATAGAAGTAGCAAAATAGGAGTTTTGAAGAGGAAGGTAGCTCAAAGAAATCCGGTGTTTGCCATCTAACTGGATCAACATATTTACAGGACATTGATCTCCGCCTTTTGCGGCCTTGTGAGTTTCCGGTAAGGAAGTTTGTACATCACAAAAGCATCGAGGTCTTTTATATCAAATAACCACTTCCCCCGGAAAGTCGGTTGATATCCTTTTAACCAACCTTCTTCTATATATCTTAATACTTGTCTTGGACTTCTTTTGAGATAGGTAGAGGCTTCTTGAACAGTAAGCCATTTTTTGAATTGATTCATATAGCACCTAATGGTTCATTTTCGTGCTATAAGGGTACTTACACAATATTTTATGCTGGGGCGTATGTAAGGCTCATTTCCCAGTTGTTCCCCACCACAATTAAGTGGTTTTCTTTGTGTTTCTTGTACCTAATTCAGCCTCACCACGTTTCGTATCATCACTAATCGACTTTCACAAAGAAAGAAGAAATCAAGTACTCAACGTCATAAGAATACCATAAGATTGAATTTACTACAAGAAAATTCTTTAAATAATTAGACTCACCGAAGAGAAAAAGTTAATAGCAATTATCAGAATAATTAATAAACTGGTAGTAGGTGGCTTAATTTATTGTTACTTTTATGTATATGTCATACAGTGTCATAATAAAAGGGGTTAGGATTTAATACTGAAAATGAAACGCCTTTGGGTCAAATAAAGGAGAATAAAATGGAATATAAATTAAAATATTTTGGGTTAAAAAAGAAGAAAGAGGAAGATATCTTGGAATTGGTGAATTATCAATATATCGGGTATCCATATAAAGACTCCAATTGGAAACAATATTATTTAAATATTAATGGAAGTGATAAATATATACAATTTCCAGAATCTCTCGAGATTATTGAATTACCACACCCCCCTTCATTAGATAAAGTATTGAAATTTTATTGTATTGGTAATAATCATGAAGAATTATCAAAAAGTCCAGATACTAAAGAAATCAATTTTATAAATCAATTAAAGGAAGATTTCCCCTTTTCTATAGATACTTACACTGATATTACAGGCATGAGGTCTTACTACAATGAAAGAATAATCACCTATTGCAGGCATTATTCGACAATTATTAGGAATCACTTTATTAAAGACAAAGTGGATTATTATATGATTAAGGATAAAAAAATAATTAATAAGTTAAAAAAGGAATGCCAAGATTATAATAAACTTTATTATGAAGTGGAAAAGGAAATGGCCGAGGGAGCAGAAGAAGAATTTAAACAATATAGTTCGGGAGATGTTTATCAAGACATTGCTGATGAATGCGGTGTAAGCCGTCAAGAAATAAAACAAAATTTAGATTAGATCTTTTCCTCTTTTTTTGAAAATATTTTTGATTTAACCGTATCCCACCCTTTTTACATATCGGCTCTTAAAATTTCTGTGTAATTTCCTGTATGAAATGCCTCTGGGTCAAATAAAGGAGAATAAAATGGGACATTTCATATTTATTGTACTGCATTTCATAGCCATCCTATTTGGTTTTGTATTCCTTTTCATTACCATCCCACTCCATTTGATATACGCTGTTCAACAAGGAAAATCTGACCGAAGCCTAAAGAGAAAATGCCCATACTGTGCTGAAATGGTGAAGGTAGAGGCAATTGTTTGTAAGCATTGTGGAAAGGATTTAGAGAAGTTTGAAGAAAAAGAAGAATCTCATGTAGTAACTCTCGGTCCAAGTGTAAAACACGGAAAAGTATTTTTTTTAGTAATCATTATTTTTGCAATAATTATGGCCTATTTAATGTCAACTAAAACCAATGATAGACCGACCCGGCCAGGTACAAATACTACACAAGGTAAATGAAACGCCTCTGGCTCAAATTGCCTCACCAAGCGTGGGGCTTTTGTTTATATCATATAGGTTCAAGCAATGTCATTCGACCATCAAAACGGGACACCATTTTACGGGACACCCACCCGTATCCGCCTATATGCGTTAGTTATTTACACAAGCAGATTATTATGGATATTTCAACCCTCTTATAGCTAATATTCCCTATACGTAGCAGTTGCTAAAAAGAATTATGGTACTGCATTTAATTTATAAAACCACATATATCTCCTCTGTTTTACAGAGAAAAACTTTTCTGTCAAGGGAAGTGCATCCCGAACATTTACCAATTCACATCAGGAGTTCATCATGAAGAATACCATAAAGGTGCTATGCGCACTATTAGTAATCAACATTGGTTTAAGCCAGGACGAAATTTATACGAAAAATGGAAGAGTTATCATTGCTACTATTGATACTAGCACAGTAAAAAAAGGGTCAACAAGTATACGTTATAAAAAACGATTTGAATCCAAATACAGATTTTTAAGTTTAGGTTCAATCAATTTTATTAGAAGCTGGAATGGGAGCTTAATATATCCTGTTGGCGTTATTGTAAATACGACTTCAGGAAGAATCCATCTACCGAATGTAGAACATTTACCAGGAGAATTTGAACGTTTAGAATATGCATCTAAAGAGAAGGCAGTTGAAAATGGATTTAAAGTGTGCACAGCATGTTTTGATAATAGTCCAATGCTTGGGGATTTAACTCTTGAGATGGAATTAACCAAAGAAACAATTTTAGCCATTCAAAATGAAAATGAGATTATGTATGAACACAAGAAACTTCCAGTTCTACAATCATTTGTTGATCAAATAAGAGCTGACTGGCCAGAAAAATTAAAGGGTTATGATTATAGGATACAGATTATTCGGGATAAGCAGCCAAATGCAATGGCGATTCCTGGAGGAAATTTATATTTCACAACTGGTCTCCTTGATCTGGCAGAGAATGATTCGGAACTAGAAGCGGTGGTGGCACATGAAATTGCCCATGTTGAACGTAGGCATGGTCTAAGAGGATATAAGGATTACTTAAAAAAGCAGCAGATGTTAGCTGTAGCAGGAACTGCGCTGGCGCTCTTAGCTGTTGCTTCCGAAAATGAAAATGTAGCAGTAGGTGCAGCAGCATTAACTGTGGCAGGTGCTTATGCGCTTGAATTTGCTCATAAAGGATATACGAGAGATCTTGAACAGGAAGCTGATATGTTTGCTCAAATTTATCTAGCAAGAAAAAATGTACCCGTAACTCCAATGTTGGCTGCGCTTGATAAACTAGCAACGCATACTGGATCAAGAATAGGTTTTGTTCCTGAAGCTAATGCTTTTTCATCTCATCCTGATTTGATGAGTAGGATCATGCAATTAAAAAATGGAATGCTGCACGACTATGATCAACCCGTGAAACTTGAGTTCCAGAGCTTTAATAAAAAAATACCATTAGAAAATGGTTTTCTAACGATGGACATCAATTACTTGTATTGGGCACCTTCATCTGATAATCCATCAGAAAAAGAAATTGTGATTGCGGGCACAATTTTTAATAATAACCTAAATTATAGTTTTCAAATCAATAAAATGATATTGAATTTTATTGGAACTTTGGGAAAGAAAGAATTGGATGGATTAGTTGACCTTGTAGTCCCGAGGGCTAGTAATATTGATTTTATTGGAAGAATTACGTCTCCTAGTAAGCATTCAGATGGAGTGATTCAAAGTTTGAAAGATAAAAGGATCATTCCGTTTGGGGTAAATGTATCTGCTGTAATTCTGAAACCTGGCGAAGAGATGGAGAAGGTAAAGAAAATGTCAAATATGAAATGCGGGTTAGTTGTTAAATAAATTTTTGTTGCCACAATAAACATATGAAACAATTTGTAATTTTATTATCCCTTAGTTTTTCATCATACCTTTTCTCACAACAGACCGTTGCCGTCCTTGATTTTGAAGGAATCGGTGTATCTAAAGATGAAGCGAGAGCATTATCTAATCGCTTTGGCTCAGAATTTATGGACCTTTCTAAGGGGAGGTACACCCTTGTTGAACGCCAACAAATGGGAGAGATATTAGAGGAGCAAGGTCTACAGCAATCTGGTTGTGTATCATCGGAATGTGCGGTTGAAGTTGGTGCAGCTCTTGGTGCAAAGTTTATTGTAACTGGATCTGTTTCAAAAGTAGGTACCATATTTAGTGTTAATGCACGATTACTAAATGTAGAAACTTCTCAAATTCTTAAGTCCATTAGTCATGATCAAATGGGAAATATTGGGATTTTACTTACTCAAGGCATGAGAGAAGCTGCGGCAAAACTATTGGGAATGGGCACAACATCCACGCCTACTGCTGCTTCGACAGGATCAATGAGGTTAGTTGCACTAGAAACTGGTATCACATTGCATAATGCCGAAACAGATAAGTTCATCAGTGTGGCACCTACGACTCCAGAAGTAGTAAAAGATATGGAACCTGGTTTGTATAAGCTTCTCGCAAGAAAGAATGGGTATAAAGATAAGCTTTTTGAAGTTGAGATATTTGCTGGTAGAGAATCCAGTCTTACTATTTCTGGATTAGAGAGACCGACAGGTGTAATTACGGTAAATGTTGATGTGACGCCAGCAAATGTCTATTTACTCAATTATTCGGGTGAGTACCAACTTTTAGGTGAGGCGCCAATTACAACAGATCCATTATCTTATAATGAAAGTTATGGTATTAAAGTCACTAAAGATGGCTATGATGATTATACCAAATATGTGTCTATTAATTCTGCTGAAGAGATGGTCAATGTTGAACTTAACAGGACGTTACCTACCGCAACTATTAATATCGATCCAATGGGATCCAATCTTATCCTAGATGATATCAATTACCCAGATTTTACCTCAAACAAATTCACCTTAGAACCTGGTCCTCATCCAATTTCCATATCCAAAGATGGCTATATACCTCAAACGGATAATGTTTATTTGGATTATGGAGATAACAAAGAGGTCAATTTTTCATTGGTGCGAGCCATAGCTGAAATCAGGTTTAATATAAATGTCCAGGACTACAATCTTATTGAAAATAAAAGAAGTGTGATCGGTCAAATAAGTGACAATACCTTATCAGAAGTAGAGTTTGGCTATCATAATTATCTATTTACTGCTAAAAAATATGAACCCTTAAAAGTTGACATCAATGTTGAAAATGTTGGGATGATCAATCAAAATGTTAGCTTAGTTAGAAAGTCTCCGAAGAAAGCATTTAGAAAATCACTTCTGCTCCCTGGAACTGGTCAATTCTATGCTGAAAATAAGGGCAAAGGAATCTTGATGATGAGTCTTCACATAGGGGCAGGTTATTTGATTTATGATAATTACACCAAATACAATGATTCAATAGCATTAAAAGACGAATTTTATCTTAAATATAAAAGCGCCACAGATCTAAACAGTATTGCCACTAATCATGCTGAATATGAAACACATCTGAAAGATGCAAATGATGCAGCAGGAATGCTAATGACATTTGGTGCAACTTTTGCGGTAAACTGGGTTTTTAGTGCAGTTGACGCATTACTATTTAGTGGATTATAGAATGAAAAAATATTTATCAATCGTTCTATTTTTATTTGGTTGTGAGACATTTGATGTTGCTACCGATAATCCTTTAGATCCCAGTAATCCCGAATATGTAAAACCGACAATTTCAATTTTATCACCATCGGATCAGCAAACGATCAATACGGATAAAGTGGATGTTGCGCTGCAAGGGAATGAACTGGTCACTGAGTATCGCTACAAAATTGTTACTTCAGATGCCTATAAGGCAGCAGGCTGGAGTGATTGGGTTTCCTCAAACAACTTATCATTAGAATTTTTAAATGAATACACTTATACGATTAATGCACAATCAAGATACTTAAATGAAGAAACTTCTGAAGAAGCTTCTGTAACATTTACGGTTGATGCACTCCAATCAAGTTCTTTACTCCTTTATCCCAGGCAAGTCGAGCCATCAGCCAATTCTACTTTTAAAGTTGAATTATACGCCCATTCACTTTCCAATGTATCAGCCCTTGAATATGTTATCGCATTTGATCCTTCTAAAATCACATTTATAGAAAATAGTAGTAATACTTATGGTGATGTGAATGTGGTTAATTATGATGGGATTTCAAAAGTGTATTACACTATAGGTGTTTACAATAATCAAACAGGTTTTGAAAAAGATCAGCTTATCGCAGAGATTTCTTTTAGGGCAATAACTGCTTCTTCAACAATAAATATATTATCCGCTGCTGCTAAATCTTTTGATGGTGAAACCATTGAGATTGCAGGAACCAATCAAACAACAGTGGATGTAAAATAATGAAGAGATTATTTACATCATTCTTCATTTTATTTACTGCTTCTGGTTTGTGGGCTCAGGGACCATATGATTACAATTACGATGGAAGCACAATCACCATACCAGACAATAAAGAATATCAGAGATTTACCTCAGATATAAATGTCACAGATTCAGGGACCTTAGCTGATCTTGATATTATGATCACTATGGATAGTGGAAATGCTGACTATTTAGGTTTCGGGCTTATATCTCCAGATAATACTGCTTTTTTATTTAAATCAAGTACTGTTGGAACATCAGGCTCATACTATGAAACCATATTTGATGATGAAGCATCAACATCCATCACCTCAGGAAGTCCTCCTTATACTGGTAGATATAAAATTCCGACAAATGCAGAACATGATAATCTATCTATAGTTGATGGTGAGAGCATTACGGGTACATGGAAACTAGTAGTTTATACGAGATCAAATTTATCTGCATCTATTGATTGGTCATTGTTAATGACCACAAACTCAAACACGCCAATCGATAATGAAGTAAAATATGATGGTACTTATAATGGTAACACAATCACCATACCAAATAATCAAGAAGGAAAAACTTTTACGGATGAAATAGATATTTCAACTATAGGGAAAATTGTAGATCTAGATATTAAACTCAATATGGACAATGGTAATGTTGATTATCTTGGTTTTTCTCTTAAAGCTCCCAGTGGGATAACCTACACATTAAAGTCAAGCACTTCTGGAACCTCGGGTGCATATTACCAGACAATATTTGACGATGAAGCCAATAGATTCCTTTTTAATGGTAGCCCCCCTTATATGGGTAGATTTTATCTCAAAGATGACAACAAACTGTCTAGGCTTGACGGTCAATCTATTACTGGAAAATGGAAAATGATTATTTATACGAGATCAAATTTATCTGCATCAATTGATTGGACATTATTATTTAACTATGATAATACGGCACCATCTGCTCCAACAAACCTTGTAGTAGCTGAAAGCGGTGACACTTCAGTAAAACTTAAATGGAGCCAAAATTCTGAATCAGATGTAAGTAAATACTACATTTATAAGGGTACCTCTACTAATCCAACAACATTAATTGATTCTACGAACAGTAAATCTGATACCACAAAGCTCGTTACTGGTTTAACTACTGAAACAAAATATTATTTCAGAGTAAAAGCTGTTGATCATGTTTGGAATATAAGTGACTATTCAAATGAGGTTTCGGTTACGCCAACTCATAATCCAAAAATTTATGTGTCTAAAGATGGAAATGATACAGGTTCATATGGATTAGAAAGTGCACCGTTCAAAACGATAGCAGCGGCAATTATCTATTCAGGGGAGGGAGATACAATCATTGTAAATGAAGGGACTTACAGTGAGAATCTAACCTTAAATAAAAATGTCATATTGACATCAAATTATTATCTTGATTCAGACACTTCTCATATTTCTAAAACTATAATTGATGGAAATAAAACAGGAAGAGTTTTAAAAATAGCAAAAGATGATAACACTGCAGGAATAGACACAACAGCAAAAATTATTGGATTAACTATTCAGGGAGGTCAAATAAATGAATTTGGTCAGGGAATATATATTAATAATTCAAGTCCCATAATAAGAAAGAATATTATACAACATAATAAAAGTGCTCCTACTCAAAACGTAGATTGTAGCGGAGGGGGAATTATGGTCGGAGGGTCGTCAAATCCAATAATTGAGTATAATGTCATTAGGTTTAATGAAGCATTTCCATCTGGAGGGGGAATTATGGTTTGGTTAGCTGGTGATGAGACAATAATCAGAAGAAACCAAATATATAAAAATGCAGTAGTCGATGCGAATAATTTTGGAGCGTATACTCAGCATGGCGGTGGCATTAGAATGCACATGGGAAGTTTAATCAACAATACGATTTGGGATAATTTAAGTGATAGTGTGCCAAACGATTTATTAATGGACAAAAAACAATACCTTAGAAATAATATAATTGGAAAAATTTATCATCCAGAAAAAGACGAATCTGAGATTCGTTATAATTTAAGTCTTGATAAGCTAGGTGGTGTTGATAATATCCAAGATTTTCCACTTTTTCTTGATTCATTAAATAATAACTACAATTTGACATTTTATAGCCCTGCAAGAGATGCTGGTGATCCAAATTCGCCTAAAGATCCAGATGGCACAAGAGCAGATATAGGTGCACTATATTTTGATAATAGAGATAATCAACCCCCTACAGTAGCATTTACTTCTAATGCATTAAATGACAAATACAAACTAGGCACAAAGCAAAATATTACTTGGTCTACCACTGATAATTTTCCAACAGATACCATTAAGATTAAACTTGAATACAGTACGAATTTTTCTTCTGGTGTATGGACCAAAATTGCTGATTCGCTTTCTAATACTGGAACTTATGAATGGTCAGTCCCAAATATCCCGAGTAGCAATGGTGGTATTAAAGTAACTGCCACAGATTTTGGTGGAAATACTGATGCGGATTCATCAGAGAAAATATTTGAAATATATTATCCAAGCGTGACACTCCAATCTTTATCAAACACCACGCTTAAGATTTCAGAACAAGTATCGATCAAATGGAGTACGGCTAGTGAACCCCTAGTTGAACTAGTTGACCTTTACTACACCGTTGATGATGGGACAAATTGGAAAGACATGTCGCTTAATGAAGAAAATGATGGTGACTATCTATGGACGGTTCCGAATGAACCAACAATTACTGCAGGGATTAGAATTATAGCTAAAGAGCAGTTTGGGTATAAGGATACTGCAGATGTGAAAGGTTTAAAAATAGAAATAGAATATCCCACAGTAACATCTGTAAATCCAAATCAAGATAATATTTGGTGGGACATAAAAGAGATAAAATTTAAAACCAATATCATTTTTGATTCACAGACTGTAAATAATAACTCAGTGATTTTGACTAATTCTCAGGCAGATTATGGTTACTCAGTTACGCAAAGTAATGACACGATTACTGTAAAATTTGCATCGACACTGATTACATACGATTCTATTTCAATTAAGCTGGATGCAAGTAAAATAAAAAGTCCGTTTGGTTATGGCTTAGATGGCAATGGGGATGGTACTCCAGGTGATGATTACACGATAATTAAAAAAGTATATATGCCTATCGATTATGATTATTCAGGGACTATAAACGCTTCAGATGTTTCGCTTTTCGTAGACTACTTTAAATCTAATGATTCTAAATGGGAAACAGCACCCATCGTTGCAGGTACAGTTCCCTATGTGAAAATATTACCCGATGGTAAATATGATATTGATGATATGCTGACATTTGTGCAATTTGGTAATTGGTATCTACAGGGTGCCTCTGGCAAAGTAGCCGATGATATTGGCAATACGCCTATTTCACTTGATACCACTATTCAATCAAAAGATTATACCGTATCATTCTCAAAATCAACGAAAGCAATTGAGGTCTATGTAAAATATGATCCATTAAAACTCACACCAATTATTGAACCGACCTCAGGTGAGATAAAGCTTGGTCATCATGATACCGAAAAAGGAATTATATCACTTATTGTTTATAATCCTAGCGATGAAAACATCAGACTGAAATGGAACCAACTGGATAAGAAATCTGAATCAGATATATCTGTTTTAGTGAAGACTACAGATCAAAACGGGCAGGAAACAGTAAAGCGTACCATGCTAAAAGTAATAAGCGTTCCAAGTGAGTTTGCCCTGCATGATAATTATCCCAATCCATTTAATCCAACTACCACATTCCGATTCGATGTCCCAGAAGTCAGTGATGTGACACTTAGTATCTACAATATGTTGGGACAAAGAGTAAGAACCTTCAATTACCAGAACACCTCCGCTGGCTACCATTCCGTTACCTGGGATGCTACCAATGATTTGGGTGAACAGGTAGGTGCGGGTGTTTACCTGTACCAGCTTCGGGCAAATCAGTTTGTTAAGACCCGAAAGATGGTCTTATTGAAATGAAACGCCTCTGGCTCAAATAAAAGATTCTAAACCGTGTACGAGTTTTGTACGACTTTTTTGTCTTTTATTGTCATTCCTTGTCATTCTAAATACAAACAAAAAACCCCCCAATTAAGGAGGGTTTCTCGTCAATTTATCGTATTTATTGAGAGTGTGAGCCACTGAGCGGGATCGAACCGCTGACCTACGCATTACGAAAGATATGTTCTAATAGTCAAG
>Ga0233428_1001357_pt1 | contig 26375 bp, 19 predicted proteins | sample SI_118_April2016_4_FD_179890 | JGI IMG/M metagenome (GOLD analysis project Ga0233428, IMG submission 179890) | Seawater microbial communities from Saanich Inlet, British Columbia, Canada - SI_118_April2016_120_MG | ecosystem: Environmental > Aquatic > Marine > Inlet | place: Canada: British... | reverse complement strand
TGTCACCAGTACAACCAGACACGTCACCTGCTACGCCAGACATATCACCTTCGCAACCAGTCATGTCACCAGAACAATCAGATACGTCACCTGTTACTCCTGACATATCACCTTCGCAACCAGTCATATCGCCGGAGCATCCGGACATATCACCTTCACAACCAGTCATGTCACCAGAACAATCAGACACGTCACCTGCTACGCCAGACATATCACCTTCGCAACCAGTCATGTCACCAGAACAATCAGATACGTCGCCTGTTACTCCTGACATATCACCTTCGCAACCAGTCATGTCACCTGAGCAACCTGCCATATCACCTTCGCAACCAGTCATATCGCCAGAACAATCAGATACGTCACCTGTTACTCCTGACATATCACCTTCGCAACCAGTCATGTCGCCTGAGCATCCTGACATATCACCTTCGCAACCAGTCATGTCTCCAGAACAATCAGATACGTCACCTGTTACTCCTGACATATCACCTTCGCAACCAGTCACGTCACCCTCACATCCAGACATATCACCAGAACAATCAGATACATCTCCAGTTACATCAGTCATGTCACCTGAGCATCCGGACACGTCTCCTGACACTCCATCCATGTCACCATGCATTGGACCAATTCCTGGTTCACCATCCATCATTCCGGGAGCTGGTTCTCCAAAAGCTTCCATTGCATCTGGGGAATTAGCTATTTCTCCCATATCAGGAAGTGCTTCCATTCCAGGCAGATCAGTAGGAGGAGCTTCACCCGCTTCCCAAGTAGTAGTTGTTCCGTCTGGCTCAGTCCATGAACCTGAACCGTCGGCGCCCATTTCTCCAGAAACTCCGGAACCTTCTGGTCCTTGAAATGATGCCGAACCATCAGCGCCCATTTCACCCTGGGATCCGTCTGCTCCTTCAAAACTCATATTGCCTTCACCATCTGAAGAGAGTGTATTACCGTCTACAGAAACTTCACCTGCTGGAGGTGGTCCTGTTGTTTCTACTTCTGCCATTTTTGTCTCCTATTTTAAGTTAATATTGAAAATATCTGTTTCCAGATACCTCGTTGGCACTTTCCACATCATCACCTCAAGATCAGATTTTTAAAACCTGTCCAAAGTTGAAGATCAGAAATATTTTAGAAGGGATAACGATTCCAAGTATTTTGATATCAATTCTACTCAGACATCCCCAACCAGCTCGTCACTTAAATCTCTTCCTACTAAATTTGATGAGAAATTACTCGCGTGCTGATAAGAGGCCATTTAATTTAATAACCTCAAGGAATGCAATATACTCTATTTTCATTAACTGTCAAATCGTAAATTAAGATAGTTTCCTAACAATTATTAATCAGCTAATTTGTAAAATAGAACGTTAAGACAATAGCAGTAATATTAAGCTTCTAACAAGATAATGAATTATCGAAAAAAGTGGGGATTCCGGAACTAGATAATGTCAAAAATACATATCCTCAAGCAGATCAGGGAAAGGTGTTTGAGAGGATCTACGTATTTTTGATTTAAGTGGAGAGAAAAATTCAGACTTTTTTGGAAACATAAACAAAAAGAGATTAAAACAGTCTACTTCCAATTAACCTGAATTCACTAACATTAGAATAATGAATAATGTTAGTGAATCATAGTAAAGTCATTTTGAAACAAGCTGGTTAATTTAGTATTTTAGGGGTTTCCAGATGATCCACCATTTCGTCAAGTGCTTTGGCAAAAACATGAGTTGCGTAATCAACCTTAGTTTCGTCATCGATCAAACGACTCTCTAATGAATCCATCAATTCCTTGATCGTTCTTGAGACTTGCCTCTCAAATTGATTACTAAGATCTACACCAACTGCATAGGTGAAATTTTCTATTTTTTCTTCTGTTTGTGTCATTTGTTCCCGCTTATCAAGTACTTGTTAAAGTAAAAAATCCACTGACCTGTTTGACTCTCAGAGTGATAACTCAAGAGATTTGCTGAAACTGAGGCTCAGGGTGTTAAATTTGCTTGAACTGAGAAGAGTACAAGAAACAACTCTCAATCTGCTCTGTATATCGGCAGTAACGCAGAAAAACTTGAGGAAATAAAAAAGAAAATTATTTTTATGATCAGCCAGTGTAATTACCACAAATTTTTAACTAAACAAATGCGAACTTCTTTTATTGCAATCACTAAACTATCAGCTGTTATCTTGTTTATTTTAACAACAGCAATTTCTGCTGAAGCGCAGGAATATGCCACCGACCGCTTATTCATCAAAGAATACAGTAAAACAAAATGCCGTAGTCAGGTAGAAGGCAAGATTAATAATTTAAAAATTAACCGTGTCATGACTCTTGAGCATGAAGCATTGCTGAATCAAAATGTCTGGTCAAAGTTACGACTAAAACTACCACTCAGTCCAGGTGAAAAAGCACATCTGAGAATGCTCAAAAAAAAAGGTGTGTACAGCAACAAATTGAGCAGCAAAAATATCTGGGCCAGAAATGCCGCAAAATTCAAAGAACTTCGGCTTAAATGCAAATAAGCTGTTTTTGTTGATCTGACTTGCATTTCCCTCCGTTTCTCCTGAAAATGTTGACTTGATTATTTTTATTTCATGGACAGTGAAACTATAATTTATTCATCATTTTTCAGACATTAATCCTCCTCTTTTTACACGTTTTTTAAGGAATTTTTTATGGCATTGCAAACGCCACTGAGTTGGCTGCAAGATTTTGTTGAACTGAGCATGCCGCCAAGTGCGCTTGCTGAACGCCTCACCACCGCAGGTCTAGAGGTTGAATTAATTGAAAAAATTGGTGAAAACTGGGGCGAATATTGTGTTGTTGGACAGGTTGTTGAAATACGCAAACATCCAAACGCTGATGCCTTAAATTTAGTTGATGTAGATTTCGGTGCAGACAAACCGATTACACTCGTTACCGGTGCACCAAACATACAGGAAATGGCAGAAAATTTTCCGGAACCTGCACCAAAAGTTGCACTTGCGCTTACAGGTGCAATGTTGGTGGACGCCTACCACGAAGATCATCCACTGAAAAAACTCAAACCTGCAAAAATTCGCGGGATTGCTTCTGAAGGAATGCTCTGTTCAGAGTTAGAATTAGGACTCAGTGAAGAACATGAAGGTATCCTGATTCTTCCTGAAGATGCTCCGGTCGGGAAACTGTTGGAGGAATATTTAGGTGACACCACTCTGCACTTTGATATCAAAGGCGGGTTCAGCCATCTGCTTTCAATGTTAGGTGTGGCCCGTGAAGTTTCTGCATTGACAGGAAAGAAGTTAGTTAAAAGTATTTTACCGGATGTCGCAAAGCTAGAGGTAGTGGCACAACCACCGTTTGTTGAATTGGAAATACAAGATCCAGATATCTGTCCACGCTATTCCGCGTTGTTAATCAGAAATGTTAAAATTGGACCATCACCGTTCTGGATGCAGCAGCGTCTACTGCGGGTTGGAATGCGGCCAATCAACAACATTGTAGACATCACCAATTATGTGATGTTGGAACTGGGACAGCCATTACATGCTTTTGACCACGACAAACTGATTGAACGCTCCAAGGGGCAGACACCAAAAATAATCGTGCGGCGTGCCAAAAAAGGTGAAACTCTGCTCACACTGGACGATGTTGAACGAAAATTAGATGACGATATGCTCATGATTACAGACAATTCCGGACTGATCGCAATTGCCGGAGTCATGGGTGGAAGTGACTCAGAGGTCTCTGATACTACAACAAATATTTTGCTGGAATCCGCAAATTTTGAATTCCTTAATAACAGGCGCACCTCACAGGTGCTGAAATTAAGAACTGAGGCCAGCGAAAGATTCGGTAAACAGGTTGATCCGGAAGGCACATTACAGGCAGCCTTACGCGCCGCGCAATTGATGGTTGAACATGCTTCCGGAACTCTGGAGCCAATTGCCGGAGATTTGTATCCAGAGCCTCAAGAAATTATTTCCATAGAACTTGATCCGGCTTATGTGGAACATCTGCTGGGTATAAAAATCTCTACAGCACAAATTTCGGAAATATTGACTTCACTGGAATTTAAAGTTTCAGGAGAAAACATTTTAAAGATTGAAGTCCCGAGCCACAGGATGGACATCAATATTCCTGCAGATTTAGTGGAAGAAATTGTCAGGATTTACGGATATGAAAATCTTCCGTCAACTTTGCTCAATGACGTTCTTCCTCCGCAGCACATTAATCAAAAACTGGACGCTACTGAACGAGTCCGGGATATCCTGGTAGCTTCCGGAATGGACGAGATTATCACCTATTCCATGATGAATCCCATGGACGAGGCACGTTTACGATTGGAAAAAGACATCGATCTGTCAAAATTTGTGCATTTGAAAAACCCACTCTCCCAGGAAAGAAGTCACCTGCGCCGTTCACTTCTTCCAGGTGCATTAAGTACTGCCCGCGCTAATTTACGTTTTTTAGCTAAAGTGGTAACATTTGAAGTCGGAAGTGTGTTTCATCCTCATCAAGAAAACAAACTTCCGGATGAACCGCAGCGTCTATCTTTATTGATGAGCGGCAGCCGTGAAACTCAATCATGGCTGGAGCAGTCAGAAGACAACTATGATTTTTTTGACCTGAAAGGTGTTTTGGAACAATTTTTAGGAGCATTGCATCTTGACGGAATTGAGTGGAAAAAGTCAAAGGAACTACCATGCCATCCCGGTCGTTGTGTACAGATATTGGTGAACGGAAATGTTTTAGGATTTGCAGGTGAGTTACATCCAAAAATTAGCGCTTCCTTTGAACTTCCGGAACAAGCTGTTTGTATTGCAGAACTGGATTTGGATATGATCATTAAACTGGCGGTTGAAGATCACCAGATGGAATTTATTTCCAACTTCACACCAATTTTTGAAGATCTTGCATTTGTGATGGACGCAAGTTTACCGGTTGAAGCAGTTACACCGTTAATTCTTCAAAGCGGAAAACCCTTACTACGCAAAGCAACTCTGTTTGATGTTTATGAAGGTGAACAGGTGGAAGAAGGGAAACGCAGTTTAGCATATTCCCTCACATTTCAGGCAACTGACAGGACACTTACCGATAAAGAGGTGGGGAAGGTGCGCAACAAAATTATCAAACGTCTGCAGCATGAATTTCAGGCAACTTTAAGAGCTTGAGGTCTTAGGCAATGAAAGCTTTACTTCACTTGTGGAAAGCCTTTGGCTTTAGCTTGCAAGGCTTACGTGATACATTGCATCATGAAATGGCTTTCCGGATTGAATTAACAGTGGCCGCAGTTTTAATCCCAACTGCTTTGCTTTTACCGGTTTCACTGATTTTCAGAATTATGTTAATCAGTTCAGTTATTTTGCTGTTAATAGTAGAATTGCTTAACACCGGAATTGAAGCAGTTGTGGATCGTATTTCAACAGAACATCATCCATTATCCGGAAGAGCCAAGGATGCAGGTAGCGCCGCGGTTTTTATGTCGGCAGTCAACATGGCAGTAGTCTGGTGTTTTATTTTGTTTGACTTAATTTTCAATAATTCATAGATTTGTGCAGATTAATTTAATATTTTACGCAGTACTCGAGGAAACAATTTCAGCAGAACCGCTGTTGCTTGAAGTAAAAAATGGAAGTACTGCCGAGGAGGTAGTAGCTTTTCTTTCAGAAAAATATCCTCAGGCGGCAGCTATTTTAAGGTCAACCAGATTAGCCCATCAAGATGAGTACGTCAGTAAAAAGTCGGTTCTCACAGATGGTGAGGAATATTGTTTGATCCCTCCGGTAAGTGGCGGGTAATTTTTTGTAAACTGTAGAAAATGATCATTGTTTACGAGCACCAGAATGTCAAAAATCACTAAAACTCAAATTACAGCAGGTGTATTCTGGCTTGAAGTTCCAGAGGCTGATTTATACGTCCTTTGCGGTTGTCCCGCTGACAGCGTCAAGCATTTGATGAAAGCCGGTAAAATTAACATTTTTGATCGAAATGTTGGTTCATTAGAACCTGGCTCCGGAGCTTTTCAACATCCTCACGGTTCGGTGACAAGTGAAACCGGACCAAATGCAATTCTTCTTTCCGATTTAAGCGTTCAAAACGGAGACTTTGCAAATTTAGCTGAGTTTCCGGTACTGCAGATGCTTTACCGTCAAGGCATGCTTTTGCCGAATCACCCCAACAATACTGGTGCAAAACCACTGCTCATAGGACGCAGGAACGTGGTGAATGCCCAAATGAAATACATCTACAGGGGTAACTACGGTTTGACGAGTTTGGAGGAAATTCTGGAGACAGGAGTATCTCAGGAACTTGCAGAAGAAATGATGCGGATAAAACTCTACTTTGCTTTTGGCGCAATTCGCTCAAGTACTGATCTGCTCGAAGCTAGAATTGTCGAAGAGAAACCTGTGGAAGTTCTAAATGGTGTAACTGTGCAAAGGAAAAGTGTGAATTGTTACGAATTCACTTATCAAGATGAAAGCGTAGAAATTGATCTAAATCTGGATAAAACTGAACGTTATGTGACACCTTACCAACTTGAGAACCATCATTTTAAACGTGAATATTTCTCTGTTGTTCATACAGGGGAAGGTGACGGCTGGGATATAGACCGTCCCTGCATGGCCAGTGTACTCAGTTTTCAGGGAAAAATTTATTTAATTGATGTTGGTCCAAACATCGCACACACGCTGAACTCAATTGGTGTTGACGTGAATGAGGTGGAAGGCATTTTTCACACACACGCCCATGATGACCATTTTGCAGGGCTGACTTCGCTCATACGTGCAAATCACCGCATCAAGTATTATACAACTCCGATTGTACGAGCATCAGTAACAAAAAAACTTTCTGCTCTGATGTCAATCAGTGAAAAAGCATTTGAAGATTTTTTTGAAGTTTGTGACTTAGAACTTGATGTCTGGAACAATATTGACGGTCTTGAAGTAAATCCAGTTTATTCTCCGCATCCTGTTGAAACAAATATTTTATTTTTCCGGACACTTTGGGAAGATGGTTATGCGACTTACGCTCATTTAGCAGACATTTCTTCTCACACTGTGTTGAAAAAGATGGTTGAAGAAAATCCGCAGCTACCTGGTCTCAGTGTTGAAACTCTGAAAAAAGTCTGGAAAGACTACCTCCATCCTGTAGATGTGAAAAAAATTGATATCGGCGGAGGCTTGATTCACGGTAAGGCAATTGATTTTAAACATGATAAATCCGAAAAAATCATTTTGGCACATACCGCCCAAAAATTAACTCAGGAAGAAAAAATAATCGGCTGCGGAGTTAGTTTTGGAAGTACGGACACGCTAATAGAAGGACATGAGGATTATGCACTGGAATTTGGAGCGGACTATCTACGTGGATATTATCCAAACGTAGAGATTGGTGAAATTCACATGCTGCTCAATTGTGAACGCGAATCTATCAATGCCGGTACTATCCTGCTCCGGGATCAGGAAACACCGAAGCATGTCAGTTTGGTGCTGACAGGCGTAGCAGAGTTGCTTTCTCCGCGTGATAAAACAAGTTATCCTTTATCAAGCGGAACTCTAATTGGCGACCTGGCAGTCATTTTTGGGCTGAAAAGTACAGGAACTTACCGCACCTTAAGTCATATTGAAACCCTCAAAATACCAGCTGTTTTGTTCAATGAATTTGTAAAACGCAATCATCTGCTGGAGCAAATTCAAAAAACACAAGAGACTATTGAATTTTTACAGCAGACATGGTTATTTGGAGAATCTATTTCTTCGCCCATTCAAAGTCAGATTGCTCAAAGTATTACACTCACAAAATTCAAGAAAGGTGAAAAGATAGAATGCGATGGGCTGATGCTAGTAAAAAAAGGCAAAGTGGAACTCATCAGCCGTAGAGCCAATAAAAAAGAGAGTCAGCATGTAGTGGAAAAAGGTGATTTTTGGGGTGGCGAAAAATTGATCTCGAGTGATTCAAAATGCAGTAACGCCAGGGCAATCACTCAAGCCGAGATCTACAGCATAACAGATGTGGAAATCCTGCAGAATATTCCGATTATACGCTGGAAAATGCTGGAACAGACTGAAAGACGTGAGTAGCAGGCGAAAAGTTGCTGCTTCCTACAAACAGACAATTGAATCTGCACAGGCGCAGTTTTGCTGATCCGGTTGTTTTGAGAAGATATCTAAAAACATCCGGTTAATTATTTCCTTGTTTAACGACAGCATCTCCTCAATTTCTGCGAGTTGAATGGGACCACTTTCCATTCCGGTGGCCATATTAACCACAAACCCGACTGACGCATAACACATCCCAAGTTCTTTGGCCAAAACAACTTCCGGAACACTTGTCATACCAACAACGTCTGCCCCCCATTGTCTCATCATCTTTATTTCTGCTTCAGTTTCAAAGCGCGGACCTTCTGTGCAGATATATACCGCATCGCCTTTGAAAAGAACCTTATGCTGAATTGCTGCCTCTCCCAACTTTTGCCGTAAATTTCCGCAATACGGATCATCCATGTTGACGTGCTTTGCTCCGTCGGAACCACCTTCAAAAAATGTCAGCGGACGTTGTTTTGTCATGTCCAGAAAATCAGAGAGCAAAACCAGTGAGCCTGTAGGGAAGTCCGGATTTAAAGAACCAACAGCAGCAGTTGCGAAAATCTGCTTTACTCCAAGCTTCTGCAATGCTTTTAAATTTGCACGGTAATTGATGAGGTGGGGAGGGATTCCATGTTGCTTGCCATGACGTGCAAGGAACGCAATAGAGTTACCTTGAAATTCAGCAATATCTACTTCAATCTCACCAAATTCCGTTGGTACGGAAACCTTGTCCGAGGCAACACCGCTGTCATATACTCCGGTACCGCCTATGATTGCGTATTGGATGGACTTCATGAAATCTGAACTGGATGGACTTTTAAACTTAAAACTCTTTAATTTGAACTACTAGCCAAAAAAATCGGAATCATGTGTTTGAATACGTTTTAAGGTACTCTCAGACTGGCAAGTTTCTTTGCCCATGACAGTAACACCAACAAGCCGTTCATAGCGGCTGACCAAAAATTTGGCCATTGCTTCATTGTGTTGACAACTTGAAATATCCATAATTTACCTGAGTAGTTAAAATATTCTTATATACTTTTTGTGTTTTGTTTAACTGCCTGTCACACATACACAAAATTGTTCAAAACTGGATATTATCCCAGTAAATCAAAATCATTTGTTTCGACGAGTTCCATAGTGTCCTCCGTCAGCCAAATATCACTGCCCAAAATCGGCTCACCAACTACTCTTTCAAAACGTCGAATTGAACCTCCGCAGCCCATGAATCTAGACATTGCTTCATTGATTTGATCGCGTGAAATACTCATGTCATCTCCTTCTATGTTATTGAAATAAAAGCTAATCACCTTCATTTATTAACTGCTAAAAATGAGGTGTTATTTATAATTTTGCAATATACAGACCAGAAGAATTAATTTATAAATTTTGAGAAAAAATGATGAACCTGTAAAAGTCATGAAACCGTGTTATAACTTACAAAGCGAGAAATATTGTCTAAACTACAACTATAATATCATTAAGTTTTCTCCTTATAGTTGAAATGACAAATTGACGTTTAGATACTTTTTATCACTGCAGCAAATGTGAGAAACTTATATACGAGTCAGTATCACTCCAGCGGCGACCATCGCAACCGCGATTAGATGTTTTGCTGTAGTTTCCTCTTTCAGAATCCAGATGCTCATCAAAGCCGCAATTACCACACTGCTTTCCCTGATTGCCGATACCAGAGCAATAGGAGAATGCTGCATGGCCCAGACCACAATTCCATATGCAGAAACTGACAACATCCCTCCCGGTACAGCAAATTTCCAGTTTTGTCGGAGGGAACTCAGCAACGTCCTTTTACGCCGGTAAAGCGTAATTCCCAGCAAAGGCCAGCATTCCAATGCCATCAACCAAAGTACGTATGAAGCAGCGTTTCCGGAAAAACGAACTCCTAATCCATCTGTAAGTGTATAAGCGGCAATGAAACTTCCTGTGCCCAACGCGTAAAAAACAGGACGTAGAGAATGGCCTAAAAATATTTTTCCGCGAAACATCAGACTGAATATGCCCAGAGTGATCAGTCCAATAGCAAACATCATTTTTGTGCTAAGTCCTTCTCCAAGCCAAAACACAGAAACAAAACCTAATAAGAGCGGTGAGGTTCCCCTTGCAATTGGATATACTTGCCCCAGATCACCATAAATGTAGGCTTTAACCAGAAAAAGCTGGTAACCTAAATGCAGTATCACCGAAGCAAAAAGATAAGGCCAGCTTTCAGGATGTGGAATTGGCAGAAACGGTAGTGCAACAATGCCGATAACACCGCTGACAAGATCCAGTGTTGCCATTGTTACCAGACGATCTGGACTTTGTTTAACAAACAGATTCCAGCCGGCGTGCATTAAGGCGGAAAAAAGAACTAAAGATAGAACAAATAAGGACATGAAATGTTAATTTAACTTATACTGAGAGGGAAATCATATTTTGAAATAAGTGAAGGCTAAAGGCATAGCGATTGTATAACTTTCAGTTGCTGACTTTGGCTATTTCTGCATCCTGCTTTTCTACTTTCTAAAGCTGCATAACAATGAGAACATTTTTAGATAAATTACACGATCTTAAATTAAAAGAAGTTGCTCAACGCCGGAAAATAATTTCTGAAACAATTTTACGCTGCCAATCAGAAGCACTTGGAAAAGCAGCGGATTTTCGCAAAGCTTTATTAAGAGCACCAGAGGAGCCAATATCTTTGATTACAGAGGTTAAATCAAAAGCACCAGGACGCAGAAATGTAGAAAGTCTTGATCCGGAAGCAGTTGTGCGTGATTATGTAACAGGAGGCGCAAAAGCTATTTCTGTGCTTACTGATGAAAACTGGTTCGGAGGTTCTCTTGAAACACTCGAAATTGTGCGTGAGGCAACTGTTTTGCCTTTGTTGCATAAAGAGTTCATAATAACTCCTTACCAACTACTGGAGGGACGTGTACGCGGTGCGAGCGCGGCTTTAATTCTGGCTTATTATTTTCAGCAGGCAGAATTAGCTAAAATAATTGCTGAAGCAAAAACAATCGGACTGGAGGCAGTTGTGGAATGTTCGCTGGAGAATGAACTGCCAAGAGCACTTGCGGTTAATCCGGACATTTTAATGATCAACAATAGAGCAATTGCCGCGATTCCGGAAGAACCGATTAAAACATATGATTTTGGCAGTGTGGATGTAATTTCATCGTGGTGGGAACGTAATCCGGAATTAAGAAGTTGGAAAAAACAGCCCGGAAAACTTTTGATCAGCGCCAGTTGCGTCAATTCTCAGGAGGATATCATAAGTCTGCTGAAAATTCCCTGCGATGCCGCACTGATCGGTAATGCCGCAATGGTTGCACCGGATCGTGCTGGATTTATACGTTCACTCAGTAAAACAGCAAAAGAATATTTAAGTTCTTAAAGAAAATTCCATGAAAAAAACAACTAAATTAGATTTAAGCATTTTGGTGGTGGATGATGACGAAAATATCCGCATGGTTCTCCGTCAGACTCTGGAAAAAGCCGGCTATCACGTTAGCACTGCCAAAAGCGCAGAAGAGGCCTTGAACACACTGGAGCGTAGTTTCTTCAATGTTGTGATAACAGATATCATGATGGCAGAGATGAGCGGAGTGGAATTATTGATGCAGATCAAGGAAATGAATTCGCTGATGCAGATTTTCGTAATGACATCACACAGCACATTACCGCATGTTATCCAATGTATGCAGGGAGGTGCTTATGATTTTTTTGAAAAACCACTCAAAATTGAAGACATTCTAATTTCACTAGGAGAAGCAGCCCGCCGAGCAGCCCGCTGGAGTTCTCTTTACAGCCGCCACTCATTTTCTACTCAGAAAAAATAGGACGATTTATTTTCTAAAGCAGAGCAGTTGTAACTGAAACTAAATATTTATAATTCCTCTCTAAATAAATTCGCAGTCCGGAAAGCAATAATGCCTGTGTCTGTTCAAATGCTGTTGATTAGAACTTTTTTAGGATTCTTCAAAGCTGGCGTGAAACGACAAAATCTGCAATATCTGACAGGGATTTTGTAAGCCTTGTTTCTGGAAAATTTGCGATACTCAGTTTTGCCGCGGTAGCATGTTTTCTGGAAAATTCTAAAGTGTAACTGATAGAACCATAGTGCTGCATCAACTCGATCACCTCCTCAATCTGTGGTTTTGCTATTTCCTCCATGGAGAGGATCGAATCAAGACGCTTTCTATCGGACGCATTTGCTTGGCCCAGCAGGTGACTTAAAGGAAGAGTTATTTTACGTTCCTGCAAATCCCCGCCAACAGGTTTTCCGGTTTTCTTTTCATCTGCATAATCAAGAGCATCATCCACAATCTGAAATGATATTCCCAGTGCCATTCCGTAATCATACAACTTATTTGCGGATTCACCTGAGGCACCAGCCAGTAAGGCGCCAGTTTTAATTGCAGTTGCAAAAAGACAGGCTGTTTTGTTGATAATGATTTCAAGATACTCTTCTTCGTTTGCTGTCTCAAAGGAACGAGTCAACTGTAATAACTCACCCCGTGCCATCTTTGTTGTTGTTTCTGACATCAGTTCCAGCACTTCCAGATTACGCAATTTTGTGAGGCGGTGAAATGCCATGGACAGCAAATAATCTCCTGAAAGAACGCTGGCTTCATTACCCCAAACCCTGCAAACAGCCTGCTTGGCCCTACGTGTTTCCGCACCGTCAACCACATCATCGTGCAGAAGAGTTGCAGTGTGCAGATATTCAATTACCTGTGCAGCTTGCATGACTCGTTCATCCACGCCGTCAAACATTTCTGCACCTAACAGTACAAGTGCGGGGCGCAGCCTTTTTCCTCCAGAACTCAGAATATGATCTGCCACATTATTGAGCAAAGGGATATCGGTCTTTACATCACTTAATATTTTTAGCTCAAGCAACTCAATATCAGTGGATACTACTTTTAGGATGTGTTCTAAACTGGTAGAAGTGCTATATGTCGGGGCAACAGTTTTTGTTAAAGGTACGTTCATGAGAGCAGAAACAAGATCAGGCATCCACAGGCTGCATCACAAACAGCAAATCACCTTGGTTTACAGTGTTCTGGTCTTCGGCAATAACCCGAGTAACTTTGTACTTCACATCATCGAGATATAATGGTTCTCCATCAGGGCTTTTGTAGTCTGCCAATGATAATTCCGTGTAGACTTTCATTGATTCCAACAGACACAGAATGTGATTGACATCAATGATCTGTCCTTCACTTACAAATGGTTCATCCTCACGTGACGCAGCCCGGTAAAAACCACCCATCTGCGGAGAGAGAACCTTCAATTCATCTGAACCTTCCAGCATAATGGCTTTCTGGTCAACAGCATTTTTAGTAGTCCCTGAATCTTTTTGGGATTCACTAAGAAGTTTCTTTTCATCAATCCGTTCAAACAAGTCAACCAAATATCTGGTACTGAAACGTCCTTTTTGAAATTCTACATCCTGCAGAATTAGCCGGTTCAAAGCTAAGTTAGTGGAGACACCATGAATTTTAACTCCCTTCAAATATTCGAGCAAACTGCTGATTGCTTCTTTGCGTGATTTGCCCCAGCAGATTATCTGCGCAATCAGACTATCGTAATATGGTGATACTACAGAGCCGGTAGCAACTGTTTGAATGACACGCACATTTGCTTTTTCCGGAAAATACACTTCCGATACATGTCCTGGATCCGGAATAAAACGCAGCTCACCCTCATCGTCGAGTTCTATTTTCTCTGCAATCACACGTAATTCAATCGCATGACCATTGAGTTTTACATCCAGTCCACCAATATTGTCACCTTGAGCTACTTCCAACTGCAGTTGCACCAAATCAGTTCCTGAAACCATTTCGGATACAGGATGCTCTACCTGCAGCCTTGTATTCATTTCCATAAAATAAACACATTTTTGATCAAGATCATAAATAAATTCAACAGTACCTGCACCGATGTAATCAATTTCATCAATCAATTTACCTGCATAATTAAAAACCTGATCCCTGATATTTTTCGGAATTCCGGAAGCAGTTTCCTCAATCAGTTTTTGATAATTACGCTGAACCGAACAGTCACGTATTCCCAATAATTTTGAATTACCATGCATGTCACGGATTATTTGCACTTCAAGGTGACGCATCGAACCGACGAATTTTTCTAAATACAAATCTCCATTGCCAAACGCACTCAGGGCTTCCTGAAACATCCGTGAAAATATTGATTTGAAGCGCCCTGCTTCTCTGACTACTCCAATACCTTTTCCTCCTCCTCCGTGTGCCGCTTTTATCAGCACCGGAAATCCAATTTCCGCGGCAACAACCAGAGCATGTGCAGGATCCATTAAAGCACCTTCACTACCAGGGACAACAGGTATCTTTAAATTTTGGGCAGTCGCAATTGCATTTGACTTGTTACCCATTCTATCCATGTTCGCAACACGCGGTCCGATAAAGTTAAAACCGTGTTCCCGGCAAATTCTTGCATAATGCGGAGATTCCGACAAAAATCCAATGCCTGGATGAATTGCATCTACTTCCTCCTGTTCTGCAATTCTGATTACGCTCATTCCGTTCAAATAACTATCCTGCGGTGTGTTGCCTCCAATGCAGACCAAACGGTCTTTTTCACGCAGCAAGGTTGCAGGATAACTTTCCATATCAGCATCCGAGGCAACTAAGACCACTTCCATTCCGGCATCCTGAACACCTCGTATCAAACGTGCCGCGGTGCAGCCGCGTGCGTGAATCAGCACACGTTTAAGTTCACCTGTATGTAAATTTTCCTGAGTAGAATATGTCTGAACTTCATCACCTACAGACAACTGATATTCACCAGACAAGACTCGTGAAATAATTTCCTCGACTGAATATTTCGCAACCGGAATCTGCGGATCTATTTCCAAAAGTTTTTGATCAATATCGGTGTCAAAAGGATTTTTGACAAGACCGTCCATTGTGCCAGGATTTGTGGAAAGGTAATTCGACAAAGTTGAATGAGCCGGTAAGTGGCTTTCCACCACCAATTGACCGGCAAATGGAATTTGTGAACCTGATAAATAGTAGGTACGCACAAGCAAATGCGTTACGAAACTCGCTTGTGCACCTCCTGTACAGTCACGAAAACCAAAACACAATATAGGAAGGTCCAGATCTTTTACAAATCTTGTTATCCGTTCATTGATAATAGCCATTGAGAATAAAGATCCGCCGCCTTCTTTGGTTTGCATACCCGCGGATGAGATAAAAAAGATGACTGGCAATTTCAAACGCGCGCAATCATCAAGTAAGCGGCAAACTTTTTCGCAGCTTGCCATATCGAAAGCTCCGGCCTGAAACTCTACATTACTAACCACCAGACCTACACGGTAAGAAGTATTTTGCTTTTTAGGAGCAGTTTTTTTATCAACGTCTGCTTCTACTTTTACTTCATTAGTGAAAGTTCCCAACCCAGTCACCACACCACACGGAGTAACACCATTATCCAAGGCCTGCTCAATCGCGTCACGGAATCCTGGAAATTTAACCGGATTTGAAGTTATCCTGTCTGCGTACAGTTCCTTAAAGTCTGTGAAATAATGTTCAATGACTTTAGTTGAACTGATAACAGAGCTTTTGTATCCTCGTAACAAATTCTGGATCAGCAAATCTTTGTAAGACTGATCGAGACGGTTCCAAAAATCTTTAATACCAATGTTACGTGGAGTTATTTTTCCGTTAAAGCGGCCTTTGTTCTGCTGAGCTTCGTAAAGCGAGGGCAACAATCCGGAAAAATAATAACGCACAAGCCCAAACAACGGCGGACTCATCCGCGGAAAGACAACCCTTTTCCATTCGCTGATTGTACCAAGAACTTCATCACAATCTTTACCGTCAATGAAATTTGCCAGCCACTTAAAAAATTGTGTCCGTACTGATTTACTTTCAAGTTTTAGAGAATTTTTTTCAAATTCCTTCATTGCACCTTCAACTGTCTGCTCAAATAACTGTTCAACAGATTTCTGCGAAATTTGATTTGTACCTTTCAGTTCATCTGCAATCGTCGGAAGTGCCTCTATGACTTGATTGTAGAGCAAATCAAACAGTAGTATGTTCTGGAAATTTTCCTTAAAACTTTGATTAATAACAGTAGTTTTTAACAAGTCCAGTAAATTAGGATTCTTAGGCGGAAGGTCATTGAGAGTGAATTCTCCAAGTTGTTCGTACAGTTCTATCAGGTTTTCTGCAGTACTGTCCTTCCAGTAATTATAGAGGTAAAGCAGGATTTCCAGAGTCAGGTCATCAACCGCTTTTTTATAATTCTCGCGAGGATCTCCGATGAAAAAGGCAACTAGACGTCCACGATCTTTTTCACGGTCCTCACGGGAACTGACAAACTGTTCAAAACGTTTGTTCAGTTTTTCGTGAAATCGCACCTCCAGCGGAGTCTTATACCACTGTTGTAGTTTTTCCTGACGTTCGTTTTTAAGACGTTCCTGCAATTTACCCAGAGGCGTTTTACGTGAACTGAGTCTGGCATAACTATCAATGGAGCGGCTGACAATTCGTTGACGTAATTTGAGGTAACGCAAAAACCGATAAACATCACCAAAAATATTGAGCGTACCTGTTGGTGTGCGGTCTGTAACTCTGTTACTTTCTATTAAAAGTTTTGAAGGGTTGAGATAATGATTGATGCTGTCACGATAATGATCAAAGAAAAAATCATTTTCAATTAAGAATTTGCAAGAATTATTTTCAGTCGCTTCAACAGCACTGATGATTGCATCCTTGATATTTTTTACCTGATGAGGTTTATCATAAGTATAATCAATGATTCCGTCGAAATAACCTTGAGAGTGTAATTCATAGGCAGAAACTCCGATGTGTTTCGCTGACTCCTGCCAGGACAAATCATATTTACGTGCAATGTTGCTTAAACCTTTTGGATGGATAGTGTTGAAGACACCCTGCCTGACGGAAAGCAGGATATTGGCAGTGGCCAGAGGAATTGCTCCACCACTGTAACCACCTCCAAAAACAATACCAACGACAGGCAACTGTAAATTTGCCATCTCGCTGATCAGGAATGAAATACTGTGCGACTGGTTGTCCAGATTTGCTTCTGCATCGGCGGCAGCTCCCGGTGTATCCATGAAAGTTACCAGAGGAATACTGTACGAAGCAAAAAATCGCACCTTATCCGCGGCTTTCCGGTGGTGATTCGGAGCCCAGACACCATTTTGTATTTTGTGATTCTGAGCAATAAATCCTAACCTTCGCGTTTGTCCGGAAATTAAAAATTCAATTTCTGCAGTATAAAGCGGTCCTTCGGTTTCTTCCGTAATCATTTTTCCGCCTAACTGCTGAATTACTTCCGGAGCACTCGGACGTTTTTTTGATTCGGATGGATTCACCACACGTTGAATATATGAGTCAACATCTACTTTCTTCAGTTGTTGAACTTCTTCTTCAATCTCTTCAGTGGAAAGCAGACCCTGAATTCCTGAATCATCAAAAAAAGCAGGCTGCTTCTTCCCACGCAGAAGGGAAAGGTCGTGTGACATTACTTCAGCAGCATGAAATGCTGATTTGTATTTGCTGGTTTTTTTATTGTTTGAGCCCATATAACTAAGTTGTTTTGTGAAAATTCAGGTTGAGCTTTTAAGGTAGCAATAACGGTGACAATGCTTTATCAAGAGAAGGTAACGAAATCGGAAACAAGAGTTGCTCTTCCAAAGAATGTAATTGTGCCGCAGTTAACGGATCGTTTTGTTGATGATATTTACGTAATATTTTTAGTTTTTTCTCAGGTTTTTTTAAACGCTGATAAGCGACTCCTAAGCGGTCCAGAAACAAAAGCTGCATCGGCGGATTACCGGACAGACGCTGACTTTGTTCCAGAGTTCTTTCCAGTAATTCCATGACTTGCTCCCAGTCTTCAGTCATGACCAGTGACGCGCTTAAAGCATCTACCAGAAAAAGGTGTCCTGGAAACTGAACCAATCCCTGTTGGAAAATTTTCTGGGCTTGCTGCTCTTTGCTTTTGTAACGTAGTAGATCACCGACCAGACGATGAGCATAACCCTGGCTTTCTTTACGTTTAAGGTAGGGCTGACTAATTTCCAGCGCCTCTTCATACTTTCCAACACGGCTTAAAGTTAGAGCATGCAGGTAAACGACTTCCCAATTTCCTGAAAGAACTGCTAACAACGGAGTTGTTACTTCCAGAACTGAACGGTACTTGCTCTGTTGATAAAGCACCCTTGCCAGGGAAAAATGTATTGAAGGAGAATCATGCACCATAATTGCCTGACGCAGCAGTTTTTCAGCTTCTGCTGAATTACCGCGGCTTTTAAACAAATCCGCCTGCAATTGCAGTGCTTCAGTATTCAACGGATGTTTTTCCTGTATACGCTTTAACTGCTTTTCAACGACGGATAATTCGCCTTTCATCAGTTGTCTGCGTAAAAACAGCAGTTGATAAGAAGGATTGGCGGAGTCTAATTCCAGTGCTCTACCGATCGCTAAATCTCCCTGTAGATAATCACCTTGTCGAAACAGAATTGATGAGCGCAGATAATGTGCTCTGGCAAGACGCGGGTTAATTTCCAGCCCACGAGTTAACCAGGTAAGTGAATCTTCCAAAAACCCCTTACGCAACAACTGAACTGCTAAGCCCATGATCGCATCCACGTTTTCAGGATGCTGTTCAAGTATAGTTTGAAAACGTAATCGCGCTTCTTTTTCCTGCTCCTGATGTAAAAGCAAATATGCTTCAATCAGTTGATCTTCTACAGAAAATGTACTTTTTGTTCTCAGTTGAACGAGTAAAGCCTGTGCTTCAGGCCATTGCTGCTGTGCGAATTGAATCCGGAGTAATTCACGCCGAATCGGTGCGTAGTCCGGAAACTGATTTAGCATTTCTTCCGCGAGAGTCTGGGCGTAATAGTAACTGCCTTGAAGCGAATATGATTGAACTCTCATGAGCAGAGCTTCTTTGTTTTTTGGCTCCAGCTTCAACAAAGTATCGAGAGTACGTATGGAACCCTCGAATTCGCGTTGACGCAAATAAATGCGTGCGAGATGGTAAAGCGCTTCTACATAAAGCCGATCTATCTGCAGTGCCTGCTCCAGCGATGAAATTGCCCTGCCGTCATCATCAATCTTCTCATACGTTGCTGCCAGTTTCAAATATGCAGAAACACGTTCCGGCGCAATCCTGACAGCAATCGCTAATTCTGTAATCGCATCACCGTAACGTTCAAGAGCAAAAGCTATGCTGCCCAGCAACTCATAATAAGCTGCGTTAAAAGGATCAAAACGTGTGGCTCGCCGTGCATGCTTTTCTGCAGATTCGTAATTTTTAACAAAATAATAAGATCTGGCTAAATTGTAATGTGCATCTACATTTTCCTCTTCACTTTCAAGAATCACCTTTTGCTGCTCTAGATAACTATTTACGTTATCATTGGTGAGCAGCAGTTGCTGAATGTTTTCACCATTTCCTGTACATGCGGAAAAAAGAAAAACGTTTAACAGTATTAATAAGTAGAAATTAACAAATTTCACAGGTCATTCATTGGGTGGGACATCAGCGTTTTCACTTAAACTTTGTCCATTAATTTTAATTTCCGGCAGATAAACGGTGATTGTTTCAGATGCTGAACTTTCATTTCCGAAACTATCAACCAACCGTAATTGATATAACCAAGTATCACCATTTTGACCTCGCAAATCAACATAAAACGGGAGTTTTACTGATGAGTTGTCCGCTTGTGCGTCTTTCAATTGCTCTCGAATGACGTGATAAATCTGCAATTTAAGTTTATCAAGGTAGTAATTATTTGAGCTGGATTTGCTGTTAATTGGAGTTTCCGGCCATTTTTCTCCATTGCGTATACGGTAAAGATTTACCTGATATTTCTGCTGTTCTGCAAAATAACTTCCCTGTCCCTGAAGACGTTTTAAACCTTTATCAGCAATTTGCGGCCATGAGAATCTCATGATAAAAGTCCTGGCACGAGTTTCCGGTTGTTTGTCAGGCAAAATAGGCTCTGAACTATCAGTCTCCGTTTTTTCCTGCGGCTGCAGTTTAACAGCAACGTCTTCAAGTACAGTTGTTTTTTTCACAATCACTTTTCCAAAAGCAAAGCGTATAGTTTGTTTTTCATCCTCAATTTGGATGATTTTCAAGTTTAACGCAGGCACTTTTGGGAACCGCTTATTTTGTCGAAATTTAACTGTTTTAGCAGGAGACAGAATTTCATCATCGGGACCGAAGTGACTTAGTTCGAATTGCTGCAAACTCAAATCTTGGTCCTGCAGTGCTAAATAATAATACAAATGATTGCCCTCACGTATAATTGATTTACTCGAAATTAATATCCGTAAAGGCGGCAGCTCCTCAGGATCACAAGCAGGACAGTCGAGCGCTATTTTCGATTCCTTGAGCAGAAAATAATCCTGAATTTCCTCAAGTTCAGCAAATTTATTTAAAGCAGCAGCCCTTTCATTTTCATTGATAACCCATGATAAACGCAGACCTTCACCACGCTGTTGCACTTTAAAATCGCTTAATGTTGGTTTTTGTTCTATTTCCGGAAGGTTATGTGGTGCAGTCCTTAAACCGCAAGAGACCAACCCTACTGAACTAATCACTAAGAAAATGAAGAATAATTTACGGAATTGAAAGTAGCAGCGGAAATTCATGGATCAATAGCCATGTGTTAAGTCAACCTGGTTTAACAGTTGTCGACCGGAAACGGCACGTTTGTAGTTTTCGAGAATTTGCGGGGCCACCGAATCTGCAGGCGTAGAACTGGAATTGTGAGGAGTGATCAGAATTTTGTTGTGTTTGCGGAAAGGGTGTTCTTCCGTAAGAGGTTCTGTGCGGAACACATCCAGACAGGCACCTGACAACTGCCCGTCATCCAATAAAGGAATAAGATCTTCCTCCACAAGTGTCTGTCCACGTCCTACATTGATCAGATATGCACCGCGTTTCAGTTTTGAAAGTGTCTCCGTATTCAGCAAATCAGTGGTTTCAGTGGTCAGTGGAAGTAAATTTACGAGATAATCCGTGCTTTTCAACATTTCAGTTAAGCCGTCATTTCCGGAAAAACTACTCACACCTTCGACTTGTTTGGGTGTTCTGCTCCAGCCGGCCACATCAAACCCCATTTTCAAAAACACTTTCGCGGCGGCCTTTCCCAAATAACCCAAACCAAGGATGCTTAGTTGATTTCCAGGATGCCGTGCGGCGATTCCCCATTCAATGAAATTCGGATTTTCTGCATGCTGAAGTAATTGCCGTCTCTGTAAAAGTACAACCGCCAGCAGATATTCACTCATCCACTCAGCCATTGTTTCATTTGTTAAACGTACAAGCGGTATACCTTCAGGAAGTTTACTGTCCGCCAGCAATCCGTCCGCTCCATGTCCGTAAGAGGAAATGGCTTTCAAATTAGGGTAATTCAGTAAAAGACCTTCCGGATGATTCCAGACTACCGCAAACTCAACTTCATCGGGATTTTGCACATTTTCGTGTCCGGTAACAATTTTCATCTCCGGCTCAAGATCCAGGAGTGCAGAGCACAAAGCTCGGGGGCCCATTGATTCCGGAAGACTTATCAGTAGTGACATATAATTTTCAGCTTAAAAATATTAATTCAGGAGTTTAGCGGAGAAACTTATTTTAAGACAAATACAGGTTTTATATCTTTCAGCAGTTCTGTTAGCTGATTTCTGTCATTATTGAGTCTTATCATCTCAGTCACCCAATGCAAAACTTGTTTTGCGGTTTCTGCGGGAAAACCGAGTTTGCCACAAATTGAGCTCAGCATCTTAACTTCTGAGTTTTTGACTTTCCCGTCAGCCGCAATGACCATCCCCAGTAAAAAGAAAAAATGTCCTGCAAATTCACGGTCCGTGTTTAATTCCCCCAGTTCCACACTTTCGCGGTTTTTAATTGATTCAATCAGTTCACCGCGAATTTCATCATTCTCAATCATCATGATTGCATCTTTGAAAAATCCTTTTTCTTCAGTGACGAGTTGTTTGTCAGCAATTAAAATATTCACAATAGCGCGGGCCAACCAGACTTTGCCTTCTTCACTTATTTTTTCAAGATATTCTGGAATTAAACGATATTCTGCAATTGAATTAATTGTTTCATCCATTACGATACTCCTTGAAAAAGTTCAATGATAACTTTATAAAATGAGAAACTCTCAACAACATGGTTGTCTCCTTCAAAATATACCGAAAAATCCAGAAACTAACTCCCATTACCTGCTCACAGCATCGCAAAGGGAGAGCATCTTGTCAAGAATGTCTTGACCATGTTCGCAAAAAGGAGCCATTTAATTATTTGTTTTCTACAATAATTTTGGCTTCTACACTTTAATATAGAAAATTTAATGGCTGCTTCAACTACTCAACTACAAGCAGAACTTCTGCAGATAGAGCTTGCCATTGAGTTGGATCAGGGAAAAAGTGTCTCTGAAGTTGCAGAAAAGTTTGGGCTTACAATTGCTGTTGTCAAAGCGGTTGCCAAAAAAAGCGGAGCTGCAGAACCAAAGATAAAGAAAATAAAAACAAGACGGTTTTCACCTGCAGAACAGACAGTACTGGTTGAAAGAATTGCAAGCGGAGAAGCATTAGAAGAAATTGCTGCGGAAGCAGGAATCACAGAAAGCACAATCCGGCGCTGGTGTAAAAAGCACGGAGTTAGTGTTCCACGAAATATCGATCAACTTAGTCTTGCTGAACAGCGTGAAATCAGAGAACTGCTGGAAGAACAGGACACCCAGGAGATTGCTCAGGCATATAACATCAGCCGTGACGCAGTTGAAGAACTCCAAGAACCGCTGCACAGTATGCTTGATACAGAAACACTGAGTTATTTATTTGAACTGCTGCGTGAACGTCCGCGTGCTTCTGACAAAATACTTTGTGGAATCGCCAAAGAGGCAGGTCTTGAAATTCCGGAGAGTGCTGTTGGTTCCTACAGGAAGAGGCTTAAAAAAATGGATTTGCTTTAGGAGCCAAAGTGGTTCTGTTGAACATCCATGCTCCTCAGCAAAGCAGCAATTTCGTTGAGTTCACGAATCTGAGGCAATTCAGTATTGCCTTTTACTGCAGAGGACTGGTTAAATTTATCTGCGGCACTAATCACCGATTGTGACTGTTCGGTATCAACTTTGTGCTCATTTGGCTCAGTAGTTTTGACGATCTTAATTACGGCTTCACTACGCAATCCTTTCAGCATATTTATTACGTCAGTAACGCCGATACGTCTCTGCGGATCTACTTTAAGGCTGACACCGTTTTCTGTAACCATTTCAAAGTTGTTGAGTTATGATGATAATTTATAGCTTCCCTTGTCAAATACTCGCAAAGTTCATACCACAACGCTTAAAAACTTTTTTAGCTTCCTTACTTCAGCAAAAATTTAAAGGTTTTACAATTCCAGCTCATCATTCGTAAAACAAAATTCGCTGAGCAAAAAACTTACTTCAGTAGCATTTTCTCCTGCAGAAATCACGGCAGGCATTTTTCCGGACATGCATAACGCGCATTAAATTTTGCTATTGAAGAAATAAGTTCACCGGCAGAATCTCCGGCAGCATGATCCTTACCGCTCATTCTTAAAATCAACTTGCGCTGCTTTGAAGGACGCAGATAGCTGTTTACAACATCCAGAATATCTTCACGTGTCAGTTCTTCCAGAGCTCTTATTTCTTGACTGTTGGCATCAAATTCCGCATTTTTTTCAAAAGCAAGCGTGAACAGCCGTCCAGCTTCTACTGTTACGGAAGTTGTCTTCTGCAGTTTACTGTTCAGCACCGATTTTTTTATATTGTTAAGTTCTGCATCAGGCAGTTCCTTTAAGGAATCATTGAACTTTAGGAGAAATGCATCCATCCGCTGCTCCAGCGTTGCTGTATTGTACTCACCGGACTGAACGATAAAGATCAGTCCTAAAGTTTTTTCGAGCACAGTCATCCCGGAATTCACGATATAACCCAGTTGTTGACTGGTACGGAGATCATTATAAAACTGAGGTTGCATTAAGCTGTCGAGCACCATTAATGCAGCCTGTAATTCAGGACTGCGTTGTCCAAGCTGAATGTCAATTACCACTGCGGAATTTTCAACCTGCATTTTACGGGTGTAAGTATGTGAATCTCCAGCATTAAGCTGACGCACAGTGTTGATAAAACGTTTTGCTTCTGCTAATGGTTTAGCGGCTAATTTTTTACGCAGCATTTCCGCAGCTTCACTTACAGTTTCAGCACGGAGATTCCCATATGCCAATCCTTCAATATAAATACTGTCGTAAAGTTTAGCCGCAAAATTTTTCAAATCTTTCAGTTTTATTTTTTTAATTTCTTTTTCATAATCCATGATTGAAAATTTTCTACCTTCCAGCAGCAAACTGCGGTAATAAAATGCCTGCTGATATGGTTGCTGGAAATGAAAATTTTGGTAACGTCGCAGCCGAACTTCCTTGAGAGTATTAAAGGTTTTTTGATCAATTGATATTTTTTTCAACCGACCCGCTACCGTTTTTACCAGTTCCTGAATTCTGTCGGAATATCCGCTGAATGTCAGGTTTATGCCTTCCTTGTCAACGTTGATACCGTATTCCAAACCTGCGAGACGGACTGGATAGCCGAATTCATTAAAACCTTCACGGATGGCGTCAGTATAAAGTTGTGACAGGACTGCATTACGCGGTGAAGAATAAACCTCCGCTGAATTTATCCTGAACATCATCTGAGCTTTTGGAGTCTCAAATCGATAATCTTGCTGAAACCAGATTTTTCCAAATTCATCATCCCGTAATATTTGCGGCTTCCCCAATGCATGTTTACGCAGCAGTTCCTTCAAGGCTTCCGCATAGTCTGCCTGAGGTGGAATATTCACTGCAGTCAACATCTCGTCCCACGATGCCCACAATTCACCCTGTGCGCTTTCCAGACGTTTTAGCACTCCTGCACTCAGACCTTCCTTCCGTAGCCCTGCAAGCGATTGATGAGTAAGTTGAAGTGAACCTTTATAAGCCAGCACCTCCAGGCTTTTCGGCAGAAATGGGTTTGCTTGCGGAAGTTTCAAAGCAGAATTTATTTTTGAGTTACGCCATTTATTCATCCACTTGGGCTGGCTGTAGCTGAGCGAATACTCAACTCCATAGAACTCTTCCTTTTCGTTTGTTTTAAGCTTACGTGCAGCCAAAACCGCGAGCATATTCTGCGGTGTCAAATTGTAAAGCAGACTGTCAAAAATACGTGGTTTGAATTCCTTGATAATGTACGGAGCAACTTCTACAGTACGCATTGGGTAATACATCATCAGCGTTGAAAAAACATTGACCAGTGAAGTCCCTTCAGGTTTTTCAGCAAAACCGTAGTCTATTTCAGACATCAGTTTTACTTCATCATAAACATAACGCGGCAGCCCTGTATTACGCAGCAAACGCAAATATTGAAAAACATTGCGGATGACTTTTGAATAATTTTTGAGACCTTTAGCTGTGAGTTGAATATTTACATCAAAACTCGAATATGATTTGTTGGAAGTACCGCCGCCTGCAGACAAAGCTGTCGCCAGGTTTTCACGTTTCAGCAGTGAAAGCAAACTGCCTTGACCTTCATGTCCAAGCAGAAAACCCAACATTCCCAGCGGTTGACTTTTGTAATAATGTAAGGTGCGTGATAAAGGAAACATCAAGGTTAATGAACGTGTATCCTTGATAGTTTTAACCTGCATTAAGCGGAACCGCGGATCAGGTTTCATATATTTAGCGGAAACTCGGTTTTCCAGCAGATTACGGTTCTTCACAGTTGCAAAACGCGGAGCGACCAGGCTTTGCAAGGTATCGAGATCCTGAGGCCCTGCTACTGCCAACATCATCTGGTTACTTGAATAGTGCTTTCGGTAAAAACCCAGCAGCTCTTTCCTGCTGACTCCATCCAGTGTTTCCAGCGTACCTGTGGCAAAATGCCGGGCTGGATGTCCTTCTTCATATGCTTTTCTTTTTACCTGGAATATCCTCCGGAAATCATTCGGAATGTTTTTTGAGTGTTCTGCTTCAACTGCTCTCTTTTCGCGTTCCACCAAATCCGGATTAAACAAAGGTGCAAGAAAAAATTGTGAGAAACGGTCCAAACCTTCTTCAAGATATTCCGGATCAATTTCGAAGTGATAATTTGTACGGTCATCTGCAGTATAGGCATTACTGAAACCATCATGCGTTGAAACAAATTGCTGATAGCTGCCTTCTTCCGGATATTTTTCAGTTCCCAGAAAAAGCATATGTTCCAGAAAATG
>Ga0233428_1001347_pt1 | contig 26475 bp, 30 predicted proteins | sample SI_118_April2016_4_FD_179890 | JGI IMG/M metagenome (GOLD analysis project Ga0233428, IMG submission 179890) | Seawater microbial communities from Saanich Inlet, British Columbia, Canada - SI_118_April2016_120_MG | ecosystem: Environmental > Aquatic > Marine > Inlet | place: Canada: British... | reverse complement strand
CTAGATTAATTGAAGAATACACATCAATCAAACCATATGATTCAAAACCAATTGTAGGTTCATCAGCATACAAACACAAAGCAGGAACACACCTTGCAGCAATTTTAAGAAATCCTGCAGCATATGAACCCATTCCACCTAGAGCCGTTGGAAACAGAAGAAGAATAGTATTTGGAGAATTAGCAGGTAAAACAGGGGCAGCCTATCTAATGTCATTACTAGGACTAAAGAAAGATGATGAAGGAGCAAAAGCAGTTGCTGCAGGATTAAAAGGTCTTAGAATGGGGGATCTAATTGAAATTCCACTAGAAGATAGACTGGAAAAAAAGATAATTAATGATAAATAAAGAGGAATTGTGAGAGAAAAACATGGCTAAATGTGAAGAATGTGATGCAGTAATTTCCATACCAAGTGATGCACTTGAAGGGGAAATTGTAACATGTCCTGAATGTGGTGCAAGTTTTGAATTAGCAAAAAGTTCAGATGGTTTTGATCTAAAGCCCGCCCAAACGGTTGGCGAGGATTGGGGGCAGTGAGTCCAGATGTTACAATTCTTTACGATACCATCCGTTGGGAAGAAAAAGCTCTACTAGAAGCAGGTAAAAAAAATAACATCAACATACAGATGGTTGATTGTAAAAAATTAGCAATAAATTTAGAAAAAAAACCTGAAGATTATGGAGTGGTTATTCAAAGATGTGTGAGTTATTATCGAAATTTACATTCAACAGCAGCACTTGAAGGACTCGGAGTTAAAGTAATCAATTGTCTTAACACAGGGGTTTTTGCAGGAAATAAATTATTTACACATATGTTATTAAAGAAATTTGGAGTACCAACACCTGATGCAACAGTTGCTTTTTCAAAAGATGCAGCTTTAGAAGCATTAGAAACTCAAGGATTTCCCAAAGTGATCAAACCAACAGTAGGTAGTTGGGGAAGATTAATTTCAAAATTAAATGATAAAGATGCAGCCGAAGGAATTATTGAAAGTAGAGAGAAAATGTATCCAATTTATCAAGTACATTATTTAGAAGAATTTGTAAAAAGACCACCAAGAGACATCAGAGCCATAATGGTTGGAGATAAAATAGTTGCAGCAATTTATAGGATTTCTAAACATTGGAAAACAAACATGGCATTAGGTGGAACAGCAGAACCATGTAAGGTTACACAAGAAATGGAAGAAATGTGTATCAAAGCAAAAAATGCAGTTCAAGGAGATATCGTAGGTGTTGATTTAATGGAAAGTGAAGAAAAAGGATTAGTTGTACATGAAGTAAACAATACAACAGAATACAAAAACACAGTTAGAGTGTGTGAAGTAGATATCCCTTCATTAATGCTGGATTATGCACTAAAGATGAAATAAGAATTGGACGCTCATTTTACAGTTACACCAAAGTTTGCAGTAAAGATGCTTGAGAAAGCACTTAGATTGTACACACCATCACTCAGCGAAAAGCCAATGGCAGAATTTTTGGTAGACAAGTGCGATGATTTAGGATTTGAAGATATTCAAATTGATGAAGTTGGAAACGTGATTGCAAAGAAAGGTTCAGGTGCACCAAGAATTATGTTATGTGGGCATATGGATGTGGTTCCAGGCAAAGTCAAAGTTAGACAAGAAGGGGATTCATTGTACGGTAGAGGGGCATCAGATGCAAAAGCACCATTGATGGCAATGTTATTTGCAGCAGCATCAATTCAAAATAACAATGGAACTGTAATTTTTGTAGGAGCAGTAGATGAAGAAGGAAATGCAACTGGGATTAAAAATCTCGTTAAAAAAGAAATGAACATAGATTATGCAATATTTGGAGAGCCAAGTGGAATTAAAAAAGTCACAATTGCGTACAAAGGAAGATTAGCAATTAATCTAAAAATCAGTGTTGAAGATAGTTCTCATGCAAGTGCACCATGGCTTTCAAAGAACGCAATTTTAGAATCAATGATTTTTGCAAGAGAGCTTAAAGAAAAACTAGAAGCAAATCAAGAAGATAGAACTAAAGGAATGTTATTGACTGCAACTATGACAGAAGTTAAAGGAGGTACAAGTCATAATGTTACTCCAAAAGAATGCGAAACAACATTTGATATTAGAATTCCAGTTGACATGAATTGTAAAAATATTGAACAAAAGATTTCGATGCTTGTTAAAGAAATTGCAAAAGAAAGAGAAGTAGAAGCATTTTATTCTATTCTTGATGAAACTGAACCATTTGAAGCAGCACACAATTCACCTCTAGTTAGATCATTTACCTTAGGAATAATGGAGTCAGAGCATTCAAGACCAACTCTAATAAGAAAAACTGGAACTGGGGACATGAATGTATTAGGTAATCAATGGAATATTCCTGTTGTAACTTATGGACCGGGAGATCCTCACCAAGCACATACAATAGATGAAAAAGTTTCAATTGAAGAATATCTCAAAGGAATAGAAATTCTCAAAAAGACATTACAGCATTTAAAAAGACTACATGACAAAAAATTGCAATAATGTTGTGGTTTGTAGGTTTAGGTATTTCTGGATTTAAATCAATTCCAATTGAAGCATTAGATGTATTATCAAAGGCAGATATCGTGTATCTTGAGCAATTTACCAGTCCAATTGGAAAATCAGATTTAGCTAAAATCAAAGACGCTACAAAAGGGGAATTCAAACTTGCAAAAAGATGGCTAGTAGAAGACGGAAGTGAAATTTTAAAAAATGCAAAAAAGAAAAAAGTGGTGCTATTAGCATATGGGGATCCATACATTGCAACGACTCACATTGAGCTAAGAGAAAGGGCCATTAAAGAAAAAATTAAAACAATTTCTATTCATGCATCTTCTTCACTCACATCAATGATTGGTGAGTGTGGTTTACATTTTTACAAAGTTGGAAGAATTGCTACAATAATGAGTGAAATGAAATCACTTACAACACCATACTATGTAATTTATAAAAATATCATTGAAGGGAATCATACAGTACTTCTTTTAGAATATAATCAAGATAAAGATTTTTTCTTGGATCCTAAGGATGCATTGAAAGGGTTACTAGAAACAGAAAAAGGGCAAATAAGAAACGTCATAAATAAAGATACCTATGGGATTGTCGCATCAAGAATTGGATTTAAAGATCAGTCAATTGTTTCTGGCAAAATATCTAGTTTAAAGAAAAAAGATTTTGGAAAACCACCACATACAGTAATTATTCCAGGTAGATTACATTTTACAGAATCAGATGCACTCAAAGTATTTGGTCAATGCATTGATGAACCGTTTGACAATTCAGAAAAAACAAAAAAAATATCAATTCAGATGATGGAAAAATATGTTCCAATGGTCAGAGAAGCACTTGAAGAAATTGAGCCACACTACAAAGGACAAAAAGAATATCAAGTTATTTTAGAAAATGCAGAATTATACATACAAGATGCAGAAAAATTTTTAGAAGATGGTCAAGATGAAGTAGCAATCTTGAGTATTGGATATGCAGATGGCTTAGTGGATGCATTAAGGTTAGCAAAAGGTTTAGAGCCAAAAATGTGATTTTCATCGATGAATTAAAGAGAGGGTCTTAGGATGGAAAAAATATTGGAACAAAGTGAAAAAATGATTCTATCTAGCATCTTTGTATGTCAAACAGGCGAAGGTTCTGCATTAGATCACATTAAGGAAAAAAGTATGTTATCTACAGATGTAATTAATTCCAAAATAGATGAATTGGTAAAAAATCAATTTATCAACGAAGATAAGAAAACACTCACAGTAAAGGGGAGAAATTCATTACAAGTGGTGTTAGCAGGAGGAGTTTTTGACATAATTCATCCAGGCCACATTTACACATTAAATGCAGCCAAAGCATTGGGCGATATTTTGGTGGTGGTGGTGGCAACCAACAACACAGCAGTGAAGATGAAAAAAAGAGATCCGCTACACACCCAAGAACAAAGAAAAGAGTTAGTAAATTCACTTTCAATGGTAGATCTTTGTTTGATAGGACAAGAAAATGATATTTTTAAGACAGTAAATCATGTGAGGCCTCAAATTATTGCATTAGGATATGATCAAATACATCAAGAGAAATTCATCATAGATGGATGTAAAAAAATTGAACTTGATGCAAAAGTTGCAAGATTAGAATCTCCAATTCCAAAAAGTTCTAGTTCAGATATTAAAAAAGAGTATGGTGATTCCATTCATGGAATCTAAGGATTTATTGGAATTTTAACAGAAATTTTTGCATTATCTTTTAGTTTGGCAGTTTTTCTCAAACATGTTTTAGAAATTAATTCTATTACAGAATTATCATGATGTGTACGCTCTAGTAAAATTAAATCACAATTTACAGAGTTGTTTAATTTTGCAGGAAAGCACTTTACCCAACCATACGTTCTCTTGCCATCAGAGAAACTTTTTATTTTTATTCCATTCAAAGTTTCAAATTGTTTAATTGCTTCTTGATGAATTTTTTGATCAATTCTAACATTAAGAGTTCCAGGAAATGGAACATATCCAATTTTAGATTTGAATTGTTTTGTGTAACCTTTCAATCCCATATAATATGCACCTTCACCCATTCCAGAAACTAAAGTTCCTTTAATCTCAACATGAGAAGGAAAAGAATTCAAACTTTTTTGTAAAACAGTTGAAAGTTTCACCATTTCAGAAAAACCTTTGTCAGTAATTTTTACAGAAGTGTTTCTTCCACTTACAATTCTTTCAATAAACTGATTTTCTTCTAATTCAAGGAGATGTTTTGATGCAGACTGTTGAGATTTTTGTATGCTCTTTCCAAGAGCAGAGGTTGTTATTGCAATATAGTTGTGTTTTGCACCTTTAGATAAGAGGTAAGAGAGAGTTAAGATGTGCTGAATTTTTAGTTCAGTCAAGAATCCTAAGATACGCCTAGTTCGCCAAATGTTTTTAGTGTTAATCCATCAGAGTTTGATAATTTAGCAACACGATGTCCAACAACACATTCAACACCTGCATTTTTAGCACCTTCTAAAAGTCTCTGAGTGATAATTCCATCTAACATAAGATATTTGATTCCAGATTGAGAGGATAGTTTACTAACAACTTCGCTGATTGGAACTTTGAATATTTCATTTTGATCACTATCTAATGCAACAGCTTCAAGTGTTTCATTGAGATTTGGGAAAACTTTTGATGCTAAATCTGCAAATGGTTTATCATCATCACTTTTGAGTGTAGGTGCAGGTTTTCCATTTTTAATTTCATCAGCAATAGGTCTCAAAATTTCATCAATTCTTTGAGGAGTTAACTCTTCAACTTCAACCCCACTATCTGCTTGTATTTCATAATCTAGTGTAACTACAGATTTTAATTCTTTAAGAATAAATCCACCAGCCCTATCACCATCAAGAAATGCAACTACAGTATCTTTCTGACCACATAATTCTTTGATAGATTCATCAATTTTTGCACCTTCGATTGCAAGGGCATTATCATAACCTGCTCTTAACAGATTAATTACATCTGCTCTTCCTTCAACTAGAATTAACCAAGTAGAATCAAAAGCACCAGAACTACAAGTTAGTTTTGATGGTCCATATTTTGATAATTTTCCAGTATCACCTTGATGAACATCATTTAACATAGTTTCTCCTTCACTGACTGTTTTTGTTGCCCATTTTTGCTTGATTTCTTTTGCACGCTTTACAATATCATCTTTCTTTGCAGCACGTACATCATCAATTGTTTCCAATTTGAATGCACAGTCAAATGGACCAACTTTATCAATACTTTCAATTCCTGCAGCAATCAATGCACAAGTATCAATATCAGTACTCATTGGAATTAGAGCATCACCAGTAGTAGTGTTAGAAGTAGATTTTGCATTAACTTCAATACGACCTACTTTAGAAACTCGTTGCAGTTCATTCAGATTCATCTCTGGGCCTAACAGTCCTTCTGTTTGACCAAAGATTGCGCCGATTATATCTGCTCTTTCAACGAGTCCATCAACTTCATAGGAAAGTTTAACGTGATACTTGACAATTCCTGATTTATTTGACATACTAACATCATCTCCTTAATCATTATAATTTGAGTCCCTGCCTGCGATATATGAGGGTATCGCAAAATAAGCGATATTCAAAATTCAACAAGCATGGAAATTACTAAGAGAAAATAAAAATGAAAAATAATGATTGTGATTTATTCTTCAGTACTAAATGAGTGACCACATGAACATGATTTTGTTACGTTTGGATTATTGATTTTAAATCCTGAACCCATCAAACTCTCAATATAGTCTACATTTGCACCTTGTAGATGATCAACACTATAGCTGTCAACAAGGAGTTTAACCCCGTTTTCTTCCATTACAAGATCATCTTCTTCTGGTGCTTTTTCAAAGCCCATACCATAAGATAGACCAGAACAACCTCCACCTTGAACATATACTCTAAGGTATTCAGGGGATTCTGCTTCTTCTTTCATGAATTCTTGTATTTTTTCAGCTGCTTTTGTAGTGACAGTGACCATCTTTTGTGTTTGCTCAGTTGCCATTATGAACAAAAAAGTGCTCTCAAATTATAATAATCTTTTCCAACCCAACACACTAGGAGTAAAAGAAGGTATTACAGAAAAGAATCTAGTGATCTGCAATATGTTTGACTATATCGCTAGAAGTTACTATTCCAACAACTTTGTCATCATCAATTACAGGCAATTTTCTGACATTTCTAGAAGACATTAGATCAGATGCCACCCATAAATCAGAATTAGAATCAATAGAAATCAAAGGAGAGGACATTATTCTCCTAACCGGAGTATCAATTGGATAAGAGTGTGCAGTAATTTTAATAGCAAAATCTCTATCAGTGACAATCCCAATTGGAGAGCCATTTTCTAAAACTATTACTGCTCCAACATCAGTATCCTCCATCATCTTTGCAGCATCAGTAGCTGAAACAGATGAATCAACAGATACAATAGAATTATTCATAATCCTATCAATCTTAATTTTTTGCATCAAGGATTCAGAATTCATGTATTGGTATATCAAAAGTGATATTTCAAAGGATTATTGAATTTCAATCATGATAATCATGTTCATTAAAATCAGAACCTAAAGGTGCAGTTAAGATGACAGTATTCTCAGTTGTTTGAAATTTAAGATCCATGTCTGGTAAAAAGTTACGAAATACTTGTGTTAGTAATTGTTCAGTGAATACAGACCATTTCATTCCCAAATCATGTTGAATTAAAAATGTGTGTAAGTCACCTTCGATTCTATGATCAGAATTCATTCCAGATGCTTGCATGTAATCTTCTAATGTTTCAATACAGCGCTTAATGTCATATCCACCTTTGATAAACATGACAGTATCCTTGATCATTGGAAACATCAAATTGATAATTTCATCAATGTCTCGACCATCTAATTCATCACCTAACGCAATCAATATTTTTTTTGGGACAGGGATCATTCCAATTTTATCAGAAAATCTATCCCACTGGATGTATCTGTCTAGAATCTGTTTTACTAGAACATTTTGAGATATGCTTTTCATAGAAGCTTCTGTTTCTAATTCATTAACTAATTTTTCTGGAAGTCTGTATGTTATACTTCTAGTTGGATCTTTTTTTTGAGTATGAGTCTGTCTCTTGCTATTCAAAGCTTCACTCATGAATACATCTCCAATGAATATAAATGGACAATTATCTCAAGAGGAGGAATTAGGTACGATTTCAATTGTGGTATCTTCTAAATCGCATTTTATGGAAATAGATTTCACCCTACTCTTGTACAAAAAGTATTTTTTCCCATCTTCATTAATTGAGCCTGAAATCGCAAGTAATTTTGCATCATAGAGGGTTTGTAATCTTCGATACACAGTGCTGATCGGTATTTTTTTATCTCCAGATAACTCCATTGCAGATTTTGGCTTATCTAAGGTATTGTGAAGGATATGTTTACAATATTTGTCAGCAAGTACTTCTAAAATAATCTGCTTTCTTTCATCATCCATAATTTTTCTGGTTTGTACTAATTCTTGCATGATTATCAACGATGAAAATAAGATATAATGAATCAGTCTGCAGTGCAAGGCAAAGCATGTATGGAATAATAAAAATACAAAAAAAGAACATTTTTACAAAATATTGAAAAAGAGATCGAGCAAAATTTGTTAGTGAGTCTAAGGTTAGAACCTATAAGAATCAATCATAATGATACCAGATTTGAAAAAATAACTTTCGATTAAATGGAGATACATCACAAGTGCAGCTATGCAGAAAAAATTTGCTCTGGTAGGAATACCAATCCTGCTTGCATTTTTAATTGTAGCAGCAACAGGAAATATGGAATTTTTACCAGATCTAAATAAAGAAATACAGACTGTAACTGATGTTCAATCTCAAAGTATATCAGAAGTAGAATCACAAATCGCCGAAGCTGGAGAACAGCCAGTTAGAGAATATACATTGATAATTGAACAAACAGATATTCAGGTATCTGATACTGCTGTCTGGCATGCTTGGACATACAATGGGACAGTACCAGCACCAACTCTAATGGTAAATCAAGGAGAACTATTACGAGTCAGAGTAATCAATAATCATGATTTGACTCACAGTTTCCATGCTCATATGAGTGACTATGATCCAAAACACGATGGATCCCCAGTCAATGTAATTACAGGTGTTGGAGCCGGTTCAATGATTCCACCAGGTGGAGAATGGACATATGAGTATAATGTGGTTAATGAAGGAGCGACGTTTTTCCATGATCATGCAGGATCTGAAGGTCTTGGAATAAAAGATCATATTTTACAAGGTCTTTATGGTAATATTATAATCGAAAGAAGTTCTCCAAGCCCAAACATCGATAGATACATTCCAATCGTGATGGCAGAAATAGGCCACGATGTTGAAAGAATGGAAAAAGGTCCGGTACCATACTTTATCATGAATGGTAAGGGTATGCCAGGTGGAGAAAAAGCTCTTGAAGAAATTTTTGCAGAACAAGGATTTGATGGAGTTGCTTCACAATTCAATTACACATTACCAGTCTACAAAGCAAAGGTTGGAGAGACAGTTGAATTTGTCGTTACAAACCTAGGGGATCAGATACATTCATTCCATCTACATGGAAATAAAATGATTTCAAGTTCAAATAATATAGGATCTACAATTACATCTCAAACATTTCCTCTTGTACAGGGAACACTTGAATCATTTGTTATCAAACCAGACAAACCAGCTGTTTGGTTATTCCATTGCCATGTTGTTAGTCATGCTGATGCAGGAATGATAGGTCTATTCATAGTTGAAGAATAACTCTTCACTTTTTTATTTTTTATATTGAATATTGTATAGTATTTTGATATCTAAAATGAAAAATCAATCCTAGGAATGGACATAATCATTTAAATTCATAAAAGAAACTACAATGCATGGAATATAGAAAAGTCAAAGTATTCATTCCAATCTTAGTATTTACTATTTTATTAGTTTCATTTTCAACAAATTTTGCAAATGCAGAAACAGTTCCAGAATGGGTAAAAAATACAGCATTATGGTATGGCGAAGGAGTTGTTTCAGAATCAGAATTTCTTAATATGATAAAATTTCTGATTCAAAATGATATCATAGTATTAGAAAATGAGGTCGTTACACCAGTAGTACAAGTTAATGCAGAAATAATAATTCCTAATGGGAACTTTGATGTTTCAAGCTCTGCATTTTATCTCCCATTAAATCTAGAAACCCCAATAGGAACTACAGTGATATGGGCAAATGAAGATACAGTTCCACATACAATTCAAAGCCAAGATGAATTTGGAAAAGTAAGTGCATTATTCAATAGTGCTCCATTAAACACAGGAGACAGATTTGAATTTACATTTGAAGAAGCAGGGGTTTACAACTATTTTTGTTCATTCCATCCATGGAGAGTTGGAGTAGTTACAGTAAAGTAATAATAAAATCAAATTTTCAAAATTTAATAAAATAAGAAGGAAATTGGAAATAGTTATTTCTTTGACTTGTTGAGAAATGCGGTCATTCGTTCTTCTCTATCAGGATGTGTAAAGCAGTTTCTCCAAGCAAGAAGTTCAATTGCAAGACCAGTGTCAAGATCTGCATTTCTTCCTTTATTGATTGCAACTTTAGACATTTGAACTCCCATGATAGAATTGCCAGCAATTTGTTGTGCCATTTTCAAAGCTTCTTCTTGTAATGATGCAAGAGGAACTACTTGATTGACTAGACCAATTTCTTTGGCTTCATCCGCTTTGACCATTTTGCCAGTGTAAACGAGTTCTTTTGCTTTTGCTATTCCCACAATTCTCATTAATCGTTGTGTTCCACCCCAACCTGGAGGGATTCCAATTGTTACTTCTGGTTGACCCATTCTAGCAGTATCTGCTGCTATTCGGATATCACATGACATTGCAAGTTCACAACCTCCACCTAGAGCAAATCCGTTTACGGCTGCAATAGTTGGTTGTTTTACTAATTCAACAGTTGAGGTAACAAGTTGTCCAGTTTTTGCATATGCAACTGATTCATCTGCAGAGATTTTTGACATATATTCAATATCTGCACCAGCAGAAAATGCCTTTTCTCCTTCACCAGTCAAAATGATAACTTTGACATTATCATCATGATTTAGCCCTTCAAAAGTTTTGATTAGTTCGTTTGCAACATCAATATTCATAGCATTGAGTTTGTCAGGTCTGTTGATTTTGACCGTACAAATGCCATCAGAAGTAGATGTGGTAACTAGTGACATAATAATTTGGAAATAGATATCTGAATTAAATGTTCTCTATTTTTTAGAAATTTTTCCCCATTGAGCTAATGCAGAGGCAGCTGCAATCCAAGTTCTAAGGTCTTGATAAACTGGAACATTGTGTTTTTCAATTAATTTTATCATTTTTTCAGTATACGGACCACCATTACCTCCAGCGAGAATAGGTTTCTTCTTTTTCTTTGAGAGATCAGATAGATATCCAACTATTGTTTCTTCTAGCGGATCATCTTGGAAGACAAACCATGGCATTGCAATATCAATATTATTTTCATCTAAGAATTGTTGAATGACAAATCTATAATCATCTGCAGTTGCACCACCACCAACATCAGCAGGATTACCATTGTGAATAGGAACCGTTGCTGGAAAATGATCCTTAATGTTTTTTGTAATTTTTGGAGATAGTTTTCCGATTGTAAGACCTAATCTTTCTAATTGATCAATTCCACCAATCATTGGACCAGCACCATTACTTGTCATTGCAACACGATTACCCTTTGCAGGAGGTTGCCATGCTAGTGCCTTTAAGACTCCAACTAGTTCTTGATAACTGTCAACTGAAATAATTCCTGCTTGTTTGAATGCACCCATAATCATTGCATTTGAGCCTCCTAGAGAACCTGTATGTGATGCAGCTTGTTTTGCACCTGCAGCAGTTCTTCCACTCTTCCAAATTACGATTGGTTTGTTTTTCTCTTTCATTACACGTTTTGCAGTATTGATGAATTTTCTACCATCACCAAATCCTTCAACGTATAATCCAATTACTTTAGTTTGAGGATCATTTGCAGCATACCATATCATATCTGCTTCATCAACATCAGAACGATTACCAAAACTGATCATTTTTGATAAACCAAACAAATCAGCACTCTCTAACATACTAATTCCCATGGTTCCACTTTGTGAGAAAAATGCAACAGGGCCAAGTTTTGAACGAACCATTCTTTCTTGTCCTTGGAATGCACAATCAAGTCTATTTGCAGCGTTAAACATTCCAATACAATTAGGACCAATGACACGGATTTTGTGTTTAATGGATAGTTCTTTCACTTCAGCTTCCATTGCGGCTCTGTCACCACCAAGCTCTTTACCACCACCTGAAACGATTACAACATTGTGAATTCCTTTCTTTGCACAAGTTTTCATTATTGGGCCACATAATGAAAGATCAATACAAACAACAACCAGATCAACTTTTGCAGAAATTGCATCTAATGATGGATAGCATTTGATACCAAGAATTGATTTTTGTTTAGGATTAATTGGATATACTTTACCTTTGTAATCTTGTTTTCCAAGTGCATCTAATACAGAATTACCAATCTTTCCAGGGGTTGCAGATGCACCAACTAGTGCAACTGATTTTGGAGTAAAGAAAGACTCCATTGACGTAATGTTTGGTTTTACTTTTGAGATTGAATTCTTTGTGAATTTATTATTTAGAATAATTTTTGCGTCAACTACAAAATGTGATTTTGGATAAACGATTACTGGATTAAAGTCGATACTGTTAATGTAATCAGCATTATCTACGCCTAATTTTCCAATTTGAACTAACATTTTGGCAACCATGTTTAGGTCAACTGGTGCACTTCCACGGAATCCTTTGAGAAGTTTAGAACCTTTGAGTTCGTTTATCATTGATTTTGCATCAGATGTGGTAATTGGTAGCATTCTAAATGCAACATCTTTGAAAACTTCAGTCATTACTCCACCCAATCCAGCCATAATCATTGGGCCAAATTGCGGATCATTTTGAATACCTACAATAAGTTCAACACCTTTTGGAACCATTTTTTCCAAAAGAATTCCTTTAACTTCAACACCTTTCTTTTTAGAAAGACGACCATACATATCGGTAAATGTCTTTTTTACATCAGCGACATTATCAATTCCAACTTTAACTCCACCAACATCAGTTTTGTGTAAAATTTGTGGAGACACAACTTTCATTACAAGAGGAAATCCAATTTTTTTTGCTTGTTTTACTGCATCTTCTGCAGAAGTGGCAAGAGCATAAGGTGGAACTTTAACACCATAAGTTTTGAGAATAGATTTGGATGTTTCTTCAGTGATGACTTTGTGACTTGTTTGAATTGTTTCTTCAAAAATTTTCTTAACAGCAGCCATCGTTCGATCGATTAACTCAAAACTCAATATATTAAACTTTGGTCAAAGTTCAAATGATGATTTAAAATTGTTGTAAAAATTCTTCATATTTGATTTTACAATTGAAATATTTTCATTAATTTCTGAACGAATTTTTTGTGGATCGATATACGGTATTTTTTTCAATTTTTCCTCAGTATTATCAAGCCACAAATTCACCATCTCATTATTTACCTCTAAATGGAATTGTAGACCAACTGCAGATTTGTATTGAAATGCTTGGTTTGGATAATGCTCAGATGAGGCTAATCGGACAGCATTTTGAGGTAAATCAAAGGTATCAGCATGCCAATGAAATACAGTAAATGGATTTTTGAATCCCTTAAACAAGGGGGAATTATTACTAATTTTCAAATCGTTGTAAAATCCAATTTCTTTTTTAGGACCACTATACACTTTGGCACCAAAAGTTTTTGCGATTAATTGAGAACCTAAACAAATTCCAAGTACAGGGATATCTTTCTCAACAGAATTTTTGATAAGTTGTTGTTCTGCTTGAAGATATGATAAATCATCATTTACACTTTCAGGTGCACCTAAAATCACAACTAGAGAGAAATCTTTGTCTGGAAGTTTTTCATGTTTTGCATTAACAGATGTAATTTCAAATTCATCATTTTGTAAAAGTTCACCCAAATATCCAGAGCCTTCTATTCGTGTATTTTGTACAAGAAGTACATCAGACATTTTTTTTAAACGTCTAGTCCTTTGACTACCCACTCAAGACTTCGGAGTACTCCTTGATAGTATTTCATGGCATCCATAGATTCAGTTTTTACTAGTCTTTCTTCAATTACTTTTCTATATTCAGCAATTTCTAATTCAGTTTTCATCTTACACAACAAATTATTTGGAAGTAAAAATATGCTCTGTTTTAATATGTTAGAATTAATCATAGAGTATGCTGGTATCAGAACAAGAAATTTTAGAATTAAAAGAATTCATTTTTCAATTAAATGCCATAGAAAATGGTGTTGTGATAGTTGAAGGAAAACGAGATTCTAATGCATTAAAGAATCTTGGATATACCGGAAAAGTTTTAGAATTTCATCGATTTACGGGCATGATAAATTTTACAGATTCTGTAGCAAAATATGAAAGACTGATAATTCTTTTTGATAGAGATAAAAAAGGCAGGCAACTAACTGAAAAAACAATTCAACTGTTACAAAGAAGAACAAAGATTGATCTTACTTTCAAAAGAAGATTGCAAGAAATCACTAAAGGGAAAATTAAATTTATTGAGCAGTTAGTTTGTTATGAATTGTATTTAGCCTAAGATTATGGCCAAATACCTTTTTGATTAAATGCCTCTAGTACTCTTTCAACAGCTAAAACCATAGTTGCTTTTCTCATATCGATTTTGTGTTTTTTAGTAAGAGCATATGCATCCTTGAATCCTTTAGTGATATTTTTCTCCATCTTGTTTGCTACTTCATCAAAACTCCAATAGTAACCCATGTTGTTTTGAACCCATTCTAAATAGGAGATACAAACACCACCAGAGTTTGCTAGAATATCAGGAATTACCAAGATTTTCTTTTTGAAGATAATTGGATCTGCTTCGGGTAATGTTGGACCATTTGCAGCTTCTGCAATAATTTTACATTGTAGTTTATTTGCAATCTTTGCATCAATTTGATTCTCTAATGCACCAGGAACCAAAACATCACATTTAGTGGTAAGTAATTGTTCAGTTGAAATTTTTGTACTTCCAGGAAATCCAACAACGGAGCCTTTCTTTTCTTTATGTGCCAAAATTGCACTAACCTTTGCACCTTTAGGAATTGAAATAGAACCTTTAGAATCACTAACACCGATTACTTTGGCACCCATTTTTTCCAAGTATTCACCTGCAAATGTAGATGCATTACCAAATCCTTGTAAAACAACTTTGGCACCTTTAAGATTAAGTTTCAAAGTCTTTGCAGCTTCTCTTACAGTGTATGCTGCACCCAATCCAGTTGCAACGTTTCTTGCCAAAGAACCACCCATTGAAATTGGCTTTCCAGTAATTACACCCGGAGAATATTTGTTACCGTTTAGTTTGCTAAATGTATCCATGATTTGTGTCATCTCTTTTCCTGTTGTATAGACATCAGGGGCTGGAATATCTTTTTGAGGTCCAATAATTTCAGAGATTTTGTATGCAAATCCTCTGGTTAGTCTTTCTAGTTCATCGTCACTTAGTTTTTCAGTTTTTGGATTAACATAGATTGCACCTTTACCTCCACCTAATGGAATATCAACAATTGCGCATTTCCACGTCATCCAAGAAGAAAGTGCCATGACTTCTCGCTCCATATACTGTACACCACCTTCAGGATTAAAGTAACGAATACCACCTTTGTATGGACCACGGTCATTGTTGTGTTGACTTCTAAAACCTGTGAAAATTCTAATTTTACCATTATCCATCTTTACTGGAATTTTAACTCTCAAAACTTTATTTGGCATTGCCAAATATTCTCGTAATTCTTTATCTTTGATACCAAGAATATCACATGCATCATTAACCTGTTTTGTAGCATTAGCAAATGGATCATGCTTTACCAAGATGTTTGTTCTAAATGATTTCATTTTATATAAGTTTGGTTGAAAATTGATGATCGCAAATTCGCAACATCACATTATAGATAGACTTTCTTTTGATTCATTTTTCTATCCAACTTGTCAATTGCTTCATCTAGTGCACCAATGTTAATTTCAAGAAAATTTGACAAGTGAAATATTGCACCATATTTTTCTCCAATTTTAGAAATCATGTTATTTTTTTGTAGTACCTTCATGTGATGTTGAACTGCTTTGTAATCAAGATCAAGGGCTTGTGCCAATTGGTGTGTGTTGTATGGTTTTTCAAGGAGACACATAACAATTCGTAATCGTGTAAGTCCACCCCTAGTGCTGGTAAATAAGAAAAATAGTAAATTTCTAGTCTGTTTATCAGGCTTTCTTGCATCAGAAACCTGTTTTGATCTGATAATTTCTTTGAATTCTAATAGTTGATCTGTCATGCTTTCTGAAAATAATTAGATGTTTTTTACTTAAAACCATATTTCCATATCTTTTCCATATTCAGGCAAGACAATTACCCTTAAATTGACTGAGGATGGACTCGTGATATTATGATGGCATCCCGCGGTTATGATATGACTCCTACAATGTATTCTCCAGATGGTAGAATATACCAAGTCGAATATGCAATAGAGACTGTAAAAAGAGGAACTTTAGCAATTGGAGTGTCTACCAAACAAGGTGTTGTTATGGCAGTAGAAGAAAAACCAAGAACATTACAAACTAAAAATATTACACAGAAAATTTTCCAAGTTGATTATCATATTGGCGTTGCAGCAGCAGGGTACATTCCAGATGCACGTGTTCAAGTAGATGGTGCAAGATTCTTCTCACAAGGGAACAGAATGACATATGATGAATCAGTTGAAATTGCAACAGTTGCCAAACATTTAGCAGATCAAGCTCATCAATTTACACAATACGGAGGGGTGCGTCCAAATGGAGTAGCCATGATTATTGCAGGAGTTGATCAAAAAGGAGAGGCAATCTATGTTATAGATCCTAGTGGAACTTATGTACAATATTCAGCAATTGCAATTGGTGCAGGAGCAGATGATGTAAATGAGTTTTTAGAAAAATATTACAATAAAGATATGAGTTTAGAAGAAGCAGCAGCATTAGCTATTGCAGCAATTAATCTCAAAGTAGATAAAAAAGAAGGAGTCGACAATGTCAAAATGGCAAAAATTACATCAGAATCTAAAGTGTTTGAAAAAGTTCCTGAATCAGACTTGCAAAAATATTCTCAAAATGTATCAAAATTTTCTCAAGAATAGTAACTTGAAAACTATTCAAACAAGTATACAAAGATGATAAGATAATGGGTTTAGGAAGTTACTGGGGAGAAGTGATGGATGTACTTCGAGAAATCATCCCAGTTTATGATAAAGTAAATTCCATAATTTCTTTGGGTAAAGATGTAGAACATAGAAATCGTGGAATCTCCCAAAGAGTAGTTCCAGGAAATAAAATTCTAGATGCAGGTTCTGGTTTTGGTAACATGTCAAAAACTGCACTAAAACAGACAGACGGGAAAATTTCAATCACACTTTATGATCCACTAGTCCCCATGCTAAAAAATACCAGTACTCATTTTGAAAAAATACCAGATATGGCAAACGGTGTTTTTGAACACATTCCATTTAGAGATGAAGAATTTGATGCCGTCTTGTGCGGATATTCATTAAGAGATGCAATTAATTTAAGAATTGCAATTTCTGAAATCCACAGAGTTTTGAAAAAAGATGGAAGATTTGTTATTGTTGATTTAGGAAAACCAGATGAATTATTTTTCAGAATAGGAGTTTCATTTTATCTGAAATTTATTTTACCAATACTTGCATTTGTAGCAGGGGGTAGATTAGGATTAAAGTTTGGAAAATTATATGGTACGTACAAACGATGGCCAAAAAATAAAAAACTTGAAAGTTTGTTGTTAGAAAAATTCTCCAGAGTAGAATTTGAGAAAGATCTTATGGGCGGAGCAATAATGGTTGCAGCTTTCAAATGAATAGAGTTCTGATACTAGTTAACATTACAGGATTAATCATAGGGATTTCTTATGGATTACATGGACCAATACTACCAATTTTTGCAAAGAATGTAATTGGTGCAACATATACAGAATTGGGACTAATTGGATTAACGAGTTTTATTCCATACATGTTCATTCCACTCTTTGTAGGAATTCTTCTTGACAAAATCAATAATGGGTATCTTCTTGCGTTAGGAGCTGCGATTAATTCTGCATCAATTTATCTTCTATCAATAGTTCAATCAGTTCCAGAGATAATGGGAGTTAGAATTATGACTGGTGTGGCACATGCATTTTTTTGGCCTCCATGTGAATCCATCATATCTAATGAGAGTACGGAGAAAAATAGGGTAAAAAACATCTCATGGTTTACAATGTTTTTTGTGATTGGATTTATGGTAGGTCCATTACTAGGAACTGCATTTCTTGAAGGTTTAGACATAACATATAGAATATTATTCCAAATTGCAGCATTCATTTTAGCTGCTGCAATAATTACTTCACTTTTAGCCTCAAGAAAAAGTATCAAAAATCATCATGAAAGATTTTCATTTTCTTCAATTAAGGAAATGAGGAAATTTCCAGAAGTAATAATTTTGTTAATTTTTTGTACATCATCTTTTGGAATAATCCTCACCATTTATCCAGCATTTCTAAACGATAATGGAATGACTGCCACAGATATTTTATTATTGTATTTTGTTTTTGGGATTGCACGTGTTGCATCACTTGCATTGGCAAGTAAATTTGCAAGAAAAACTAGTCAGACTTTGATTGCTGCAACAATTGCAGTATCTATAGGATTGGGAATATCAGTAATCGCGGATTCTATTGTCACATTTGGAATTGCGTTAGTTTTGATGGGATTTGGATTCAGTATATTCTTTCCATTAACTTTAGAGATAATTTTGAGTAAGACTAGAAAAGGTATTTCAGGCAAAATCATTGGAGCATATGAAACAGTTTTTGGAATGGGTTGGGCCATAGGACCAACCATCGGAGGTCCAATTACACAATCATTTGGAAATGAGACACCGTATTTGGTGTTTGGAGTAATAGGGGTAGGGATAACAACACTAGCAATTATTTCTAGAAAGAAACTAGAACCACAAAAAGTTGTGTATTAGATATCCATTGTGCCACGTTTTTTGGAGCAGATATCAAGTGCATCAACAATATCAGTTACAAAGACTTTACCATCACCCTTAGTTCCAGTACAAGCAACATTTGCAATTGCATCTATGACTTCATCTAATTTAGGATCATCAACAATACAGATAACTAAATCTCTGCTAAAGTATTGGCCAACTAAAGGAGCCTCTTGTGCGCCTTGTCCTTGAACTTGATGAACTGTTACACCGCCAACACCACATTTTTTGATCGCAGCAATGACTGCATCTTTTGTTGCAGGTTGAATGATCGCTTCAATTTTCTTCATAGAATTAATTAAAATTGAATTTATTTAAATCAATAACTACTTTTCATTTATGATACTCAAGAAATGAATTATACAGGCATGAATACAGACATTACGTTTAATTTTAAATAAAAATATTTCACAGTATGCTAGATAGTTCATTAAACATAGCTGGAAGCGAATGGCTGATTATTGTTTTTGTTGCATTAATTTTGATTTTAGGAACAGGAAGACTGCCAGGAGCTGCAAAAAAACTTGGAAAAGCAGTTAATGAATACAATAAAGCAAAAAATGAAATTCAAGAACAAATCAAAGATGTATCAGAACAAACACCAACAATATCAGGACCAGTTGATACAGAGAGAAAGAAATTAGAAACAATAGCAAAATCAATTGGAATAAAATATGAGGGAATAACAGATGATGAACTTCGAGAAAATATTTCTACAAAAATAGGTCAAAAAAAAGTAGATGAATCAAAAAAAGAGTAAAAAATTAATCTGATTTTTTAATACGATACATGTTTTTGTCAAGTCGTTTTTTTGCAAATTTATAGTAATCAGGAACAATTTCAAATCCAAGAAATCGTCGTTTAAGGGATTTACTTACAACTGCCACCTGTCCTGAGCCAAGAAATGGATCAAAAACAATATCTTTTTTTTCACTTGAATATTCTAACAATTTTTCAATTATTTCAAAAGGGAGTTTAGTAGGAGTTTTTTCATCACCAGTCCAATATTCTCTTTTGATATCCCAAACGTCTTCTTTATCTCGATAGTGTAAACTACGTCCATCTTTTGTTTTTTCATCTTTTTTGAATCTAGAAAATGGGAAGAATTTTCTCTTTTTATCATCTTTACAAACATAAAGACAGTGATAATGAGAAGTTACAAATTTCTTTTTTGTTACCACACCAAACTGATATTTCCAAATTACGTGATTAATTGTAGTGAATCCAACATCATCTAGCGCTCGTAAAATATCTTTAAGATTATTCCAACCAGAAAAAACATACATGCTTCCAGAGTCTTTTAAAATTCTAAAAACTTCACTCATCCACGCAAATGTGAAATCATAATAGTCCTCAGGCTTTATTTCATTATAGCCTGTAAGTACTCTAGATGAGGTTCTGTTATAATTTGCCTTTTTTGCCTTAAAATTAATTGCAAATGGAGGATCAGTAATGACTAGATCAATCTTATTTTTTGGAATGGATCCCATTCCTTCAATACAATTTTGATTGTAAATTTTGTTAATTTCAATTTTCTTCATTTTTAAATTCAAAATCATTATCCATCTTAATAATGTCATGGATCAGTACTATCGCGTAACAATAAATCACCAGAGATTTTACAGAGAATAGATCTTGAAATTCTCGTGTCCAAAATGTAAATCAAAAATTGAAATTCAAAAAACATTTAACAAAAAAATGCATGTATCTTGTACAAAATGTGGCATTGAAGATTTGTTAGAATTTTCAAAAAATATAGATGAAGTATTTTTAGAATTTCTTTCAAGATTTGATAAGGGATTAGTTACAGAAAAAGGTCTTGCTGAAGGACTAAAAGAAGAAGGAATTGTCAGAAGTGAAAATGAAATTAAACAAATGATTGGAGATAATAATCCTGACAAGATTACTGAAGAGATTTTATTTTCAAAAAAAGACTATATTTCAGAATACAAAGTTTTAAAGAATTCTGAGCCTAAAATGGGCTGTAAAATTGAAGATTTGGGATTAGATGAATCAATTTCAAACCACCTAAAGGAATTAGAAATAAAACAATTTTATAAATTTCAAGAAGAATCAATTCAAGAAATCATATTTGGGGGAAATGTTGTAATAGAAGCACCAACTGCATCAGGAAAAACAGAGGCATTTTTGATTCCAGTAATTCAGAAGATAAAAAAAGAAGCAAGTAAAGGAAATGTTTTTGCGATTTTTGTTTATCCAACAAAAGCATTGGCACGTGATCAATACCCAAAAATACAAAAATTTTCTGAAGAAATTGGGATAGATGTTAAAGTTTTTGATGGCGATACAAAAATTGAGGATAGGCGAGAAATAATTGATAATCCACCACAAATCATAATAACAAATTTTGATATTTTACATTATCATCTTTGGCATCAAACAAAATTTTCATCATTACTAAGTTCAACAAAAATTTTAGTAGTAGATGAAGCCCATGTGTATTCAGGGATTTTTGGATCAAATGTACACTACATCATAAAAAGACTCAAAAGGATTTGTAGTGGTAAATTACAATTTGTAGCAGCATCAGCAACATTAGATAATGCAAAAAAATTCTGTCAGCAATTATTTGGTGAAAAAATGCAAGTCATTCACGGTTCTGGAAAAAAAGGTCAAACAGATTTTGTCATGTTGTTTCCATCACTTCGAACTCAAAGGGCATTAATGGTAGAACTCACAAAAAAATTAACAGAAAAAAAACACAAAACAATGGTGTTTAGTAATTCTCATCTAAATTCAGAGCTAGTAGCAATACAGGCAAAAAAACAAAAAGTCAACATCAAAGTACACAGAGCAGGCTTAATGGTGAATTATAGAACAGCAGTAGAAAAACAGTTCAAAGAAGACAGTTTACAGGCAATTTCATGCACACCTACCCTAGAATTAGGTATAGATGTGGGAAATGTAGATTGTGTAATTTCATCTACCATACCAGTAAATAGATTAATTCAAAGAATTGGCAGAGCTGCAAGGAAAGGACAAAGAGGGTATGCATTTCTAGCCCTAGGAAATGATCCAATTTCCCAATATTACAAAAATCATCCTGATGATTATTTTGAGGACATTGAAAAAACATACATCGATCCCTTGAATCCATTTGTAGAAGAATTTCAGGTATTGGCAATGGCATGTGATAGACCAATATCAAAACATGAATTAAAAGAACATCAAAAAACAATAGATCACCATATTGAGAAAGAGAATCTCCAAGTTGTTAATAATAGAATAATTCCAAATTTTGATAAAATTAATTCAATGTTAAGTGAATACAGTATTAGGGGAATTGGAAACTCTATAGATATTTTCCTAAATGAGAAAAAAGTAGGAGACAGGGTGTTACCAATTGCATTAGAAGAATTACACAAAGATGCAATCTATTTTTTGGCAGGTATTCGTTACAAAGTAAAAGAATTTGATTATCCAAAGAAAAATTTTGCCAAATTAGAAAGAATACCTAGAGATTATCCATACTATACAAAGTCACTTACAGAAGAATGGCCAACAATTGAAACAGTATTTGAAAGTAGAAAAGCAAATGGCATAGAAGTGGCATTTTGTAAATTACACATCCAAAAGAAAGTCTATGGTTATGTCAACATAGAATTAGGACAAGAAATAACTCAAGGTGAAAAAATAATACTGGATACTCCATTAGAATATGATTTTATCACCAAGGGAATTGTATTTCATGCACCAAGACCACTAAAAACTATCAAAGAAGCAGAAGATGAGGAATATGTAGAAGCTAGTGGATATCATGCAACAGAACATGTTGTAATTGAAGGAAGTAATATGATAACAGGAGGAGTATCACAAGATTTAGGAGGCATTTCATTAGGCGCATCAGGCTTGATTTTCATCTATGACGGGGCCATAGGAGGAAGTGGTGCCAGTAAAGCACTGTATGATAGATTTGAGACGGCACTTGAAAGAAGTATGTTTATTGTAAAAGAATGTCCATGTAAAAATGAGGCAGGTTGTCCAAGATGTACATTTTCATACAGATGTGGTAACAACAATGAATATTTACACAAATACTCTGCATTGGAAATTCTAGAGAGAATCAACAAGGGAGAGAAAACAGAGTTAATTGATCCAATTGAAGGTGATAGACCTTTAGTATAAGAAATCAAAATGGGATAAATATAACAATAATTCAGCACTAATATGCAAAAAGTAGCTCTTGTAACTGGAAGTTCGTCAGGGATTGGATTTGAAACATCTTTGGCATTAGCAAGAGACGGATATCAGACGTTTGCAAGTATGAGAGATATCAAAAAAGCAGTAAAAATTAAAGAAATTGCAGATAAAGAAAATCTCTCAATAAAAGTAATAGAATTAGATGTAGATAAAGAAGAATCAATTGTATCTGCAATTAAAAAAGTGGTTTCAGATGGTGGAAGATTAGATGTGTTAGTGAATAATGCAGGGTATGGAGTATTTGGATGTGTAGAAGATACTTCAATAGATGATTTTAGAAAACAATTTGAAACTAATTTCTTTAGTATAGTTAGAATTATTCAAGAAGTATCTCCAATAATGAGAGAGCAAAATTCAGGAATTATTGTAAATGTTAGTTCTGTTGTAGGAAGAATGGGATTGCCAGGATTTCCAGCTTATGTAAGTACAAAATATGCATTAGAAGGATTAAGTGATTGTTTAAGATATGAGTTAGGACAATTTGGAATCAATGTTACATTAATTGAACCAGGTGCAATCAAAACAAACTTTTTTGATTCTATGAAAATTCAAGAATCAAAATCAGATCCAAAATACAAAAAATTAACTGACCACATGTTATCAGGTCTCAAAATGATGGCACAGCTTGGCACAGAACCTGCTCAAGTGGCAGAAGTGATAATTAAAGCAATCAATGAGGATGAGATTTTGCCACGATATATCGCAGGAACTGATGCTGCTATGTTTATGGAAGCAAAAAAGATGAAAACAGACATAGAATTTGAGAAATACATGAGTAAAGAGCTATTTCCAAGTTAATATCATATTCGTACGTTAAATTGATATACACATTAAATGGAGTTTTTGTCAAAGTCCCCAATTTAAAGTGAAAAAAATGAAATGGAAAACTCTACAACACAATGGAATCTTGTTCCCCCCAGATTATGAGGCACAAGGAATCAAAATAAAGATCAAAGATGAAGCAATCAATCTTAATGTGAATCAAGAAGAGATGGTGTATCAGTGGGCAAAAAAGAAGGACACCCCATATGCTCAAGATAAGGTTTTCCAAAAAAACTTTACAGCAGATTTTGCCAAAACACTAGATTCAAAATTTAAAAAAATATCATATGAAAATATTGATTTTTCTAATGCTTACAAAATAGTTGACAAAGAAAAAGATCTCAAAGAGATGATGACAAAAGAAGAGAAAAAATCAATTGCTGCAAAGAGAAAAGAATTACGAGAAAAACTTAAAGCAAAATATGGAATCGCCATCATGGATGGAAAAGAAGTAGAGGTAGGAAATTACATGGCAGAACCTCCTGGAATATTCATTGGCAGAGGGGAGCATCCAATTAGAGGAAAATGGAAACCGCCAGTGAGTACAAAAGATGTTACACTAAATCTAGGTAAAGAAGCTAAAGTTCCTGAAGGGAAATGGAAAAAAATAATTCATGATAAAGATTCCATGTGGTTAGCAAGTTGGATGGATTTTCTTACACAAAAAAGAAAATACGTGTGGTTAGCAGATTCCTCAGGATTAAAACAAGATAGAGACAAGGCAAAATATGAAAAAGCAGTAAAGCTTGCAAATGAAATTGATAAAATAAAAAACAGAGTTGTTAAAGACTTGAAAAATAAAGATCCAAGAATTAGTATAATTGCCACAGTATGTTACTTGATTTACAGAACATCAATGAGAGTAGGAGATGAAAAAGATCCAGACGAGGCAGATACAGTGGGTGCTACAACTTTAAGAAAAGAACATGTAAAAATTACTGCAAATACTATTGAATTAGATTTCTTAGGTAAGGACAGTGTAAGATGGCAAGAAACACTTGCAGTGGAAGGAGAGGATAAACAATTCCAAGAAAATTTAAAAAAATTAATTGCAAAGATAAAACTAAAAGATGAAATTTTTGGAAATATTACATCAAGACACGTAAATGCATATTATTCAAGTATCGTAAAAGGATTAACTGCCAAAGTATTCAGAACATATCTTGCAACAGCAGTTGTAAAAAAATATCTTGTAGAACATGATAACATGAAAGGGAAAACTGCAAATGAAAAACTATACCATGCAAAATTAGCCAATTTAGAAGCAGCAATGATGTGTAATCACAAGAGGACAATTCCTAAAACATTTGAACAATCATTACAGAAAAAAAGAGACTCGTTAAAAAAGAGAGGAAAAGAGAAAGCATGGGAGAAAACAAAAGAAACTTTGAAAAAAGTGGAAGCATCTCAGCCAAAAACAGATGCTCAAAAAAAGAGTAAAGAAAAAAGAATCAAGACTCTAAATGAGCAAGTGAAAAAACAAAAACTAAAGCACAAAGAAAGAATAGAAAAATTAGAGTTACAAATCGATTTATCTGAAAAAACTAAGGATTACAATATTGGAACATCATTGAGAAATTACATAGATCCTAGAATTTTCAAAGCATGGACTGATGAGGTAGGAGCAGAATGGGAGAAATTATACACAGCAGCATTACAAAAAAAATTCCTTTGGGTCAAAAATGAAAAAACCCCTTGGTCTGAGATATCTAAACGGTAAAAATTCAATCAAAATTAAAGGCGTAGCATTTAATTTCCCAATTTTTTAAGAATATACATGCCGGGGTAGCTCAGCCTGGTTAGAGTGCCAGTTCGCTTGGTAATCTCTAACGGTTCTCCAACTAAGGCAATACTCATAATCTGGAGGTCGCGAGTTCGAAACTCGCCCCCGGCACACATCAATTATCTAAAATTAAGAGATATAGGTTCATAGTGAAGAACTAGACAATTTTTTTTAAAAATATCAAAAACGAGTCTCATTGAAATGCTTATACAATATGACTAGAAGGCATACCACATGAAGTTAGGAATTAAAATTGCAATTATTATAGCTGTAGCAATTATTGCGCAAATATTTGGAAATATTTTGTTTTAATCAAATAATCATAAAAAGAACAATGAAATAGGAAAAAATCATAGAACATGGTATGGTAACACCGTTCATAATTCCGATACTCATAGTTACAATTGTAGGATTATCAGGATATTTAGTTTATAGATATGTCATGTATGATTTGTTGTGTAAAAGATCAGTAAACCAAACACTCCAAAAATACAACATCAAAAAAACACCATCTGAAATCATCAAAGAGTATTACAATAACAAGGGCGAGGAAATATCACACAAAGAAATTCAAAATATTGAGAAAAATTACAGACAAAAAGAACCTGAACAGTTCCTTTCAATGTATGATGCAATCAGAGAAAATAACAAAGATAAAAAATAAAATTTTCTAACCTTAAGGATTTGAAGGTATTGAAATGAATGGTGTTCCACCTTCACCAACTACAAGAGGTAATTTACCATCCCATGCTTGTGTTTTTAGCCAATCCAAATAATGAGGATTATTTGACAGAGCTTCATTAATAACTTTAATTGCTTCAGCTTCACCTTGTGCTTCAGCTATGTTTGCAGCTGCAAGACCTTCTGCCTGTGCTGCTAATTGTCTTGCTTCTACTTCAATTCTAATTAAATCATTTTCTGCTTTTTGTGCTTTTTGTT
>Ga0233428_1001345_pt1 | contig 26522 bp, 22 predicted proteins | sample SI_118_April2016_4_FD_179890 | JGI IMG/M metagenome (GOLD analysis project Ga0233428, IMG submission 179890) | Seawater microbial communities from Saanich Inlet, British Columbia, Canada - SI_118_April2016_120_MG | ecosystem: Environmental > Aquatic > Marine > Inlet | place: Canada: British... | reverse complement strand
TTGTAATGCTCGAATTTTACTGAGCTTTTTCAAGCGTGGACTAGCCCACTAATACTGCAGGGGGTTATTCACGTATTGCCTAGACCGCAACTTCGTCGACTCATCATGCCGTATTTTTCACTGAATAAGCCGTCAAACTAGCACCCACCTGCCGATCAAGAAAAAGAAAACACCAACTAAAAACAAGCACAATAGCCGCTAAAATCACAAACACGTCATGAAATCCGCCGATGGCCATATCATACGAGGCGCCATGCACCGAGGAAAGCAAACCTAACAGCAGTGCTGCGATGGCTATGGAGAAGCTCTTAGCTACGTTTTGCATCGCGCTTGCGAAGCTTGTGACCTGGCTTTTTAAGGATGTTTTAACATCGGCATAATTGACGATCTGCAGGCATGTGAATTGTGAGGACAAGCAAAAGCCGAACAAGCCAAAGGATAGTATATACTGCCATTGAGGCGTCGTTGCTCCCAGGGTGGTAAAGCTCAGTATAATGCACGCGATCAATGTGCCATTGCTCACAACGATGCTTCTTAGTGAAAAATGGCGCAAGAAAAAACGGATAGCAAGTTTTGCGAGCATCATCCCTACCACCCCAAAAGAGAGATAAAACGCTGCCTGCAAGGGTGTATAGCCCAACACAAGCTGCAATAATAACGACATCACAAACCCCACCGACTGCAGCCCCAAGCGCATGAGGAAGGCAAACGTTACGCCTCGTCTAAAATTCTTTTGATCAAAAATGCGAGGGTTAATAACGGCATTGTGCTTTCGGCCTTGAAAAAGCACATAGCTTGCAAGAAAAAGAACACCCAGCACGACCATCAATACATCACTACGCACACCACCCACTGCTTGTCCTAAGGCTGAAAAACCAAACAAGACGAAAGCCAAGCCCATCCCCAGCAAGAAAAATCCTTTCCAGGCAAAAGGTTTGCACTCAGCCACCGGATCATCTTTGATATAACGCCAAACCAAAACAATCATCACCAGCGAAAAAGGAAGATTAACAAAGAAAATCCAACGCCAACTGAAAAAGGCAATGATCACCCCACCCAACATCGGCGCAAGCGCATTCCCAATAAGCGCAAGTAGGACAATAAGATTCATCGCTTTCACAAAGCGACTTGGCGCATATTCCCGTAAAATAATCAGCCGCCCCACCGGCACCATCATCGCACCACCAAAACCCTGCACAAGACGCGCGACCACCAACATCGGCAGATTCACCGACAACCCCGCAACCACTGAAGACAAACCAAAAATCGCCACCGCAGCAGCAAACACGTTACGCGACCCAAAACGATCCGCCATCCAACCGCTCACCGGAATAAACACACCCATACTTAATAAATAGGCGGTTACTGCCAGCTTTAAAGATAATGGAGGTATGTTCAGGGTGCGGGAAATAACGGGAATCGCGATATTTAAAATGGATCCATCGATGCTATCTACTAAAAAAGCCGCCATGACGATCCAGAGAATTATTTTTTTTAGTTTGGCGTCGTTCATGGTGTTACTGCGCTCGCGTGATGGTTGTTGTGGAACGGGGGTATTGTACGTTGTTTTTGGTTAAATTTCAATCGGATTGGCTCGGAAACTTTAGAGAACAGGCAGCATACCCCTAAAGTATGATAGAATGTGATCCGCTTGATTTAACATGGAGAAAAAACACAATGTTGATTATTGAGTTAACCTACAAAAAACCTCTCGAAGAGGTCAATAAATTCCTAGATAAACATTGCCGCTTTTTGGATACCTATTATTCAGCAGGTATCTTTATAGCATCCGGAGCAAAAACACCACGTGATGGCGGGATTATTATTGCTCTCATTGAGAGAAATGCTGTAGAAGCGCTATTGAAGAATGACCCTTTTTATCAACATGAAATCGCTGAATATAAAATCATTGAACTTACTCCTAGCAAATGCTGCAATCAATTGAAGCCGTTGCTGGGTTTAGCATAAGGCAGTAATAGGAGGTTTGCGGCTGCTCGTCGCCATGAACTCAAGACAGAACACCCAACTTAAAAATGCGGCACATGTTTGTTGTAGTTATGAAGGATAATGATCTCTGTAGGGAGACTCAATCATTGTTCCCGGTAATCGTTGTGCCGCGGACGGTTACCTTATTTGTGAGGGAAGTAACTCCCTCAGGGTGGCATATGTTTTTCAAGCTTTGCCTTGGTTTAGATGCTTCTCATACAGATCGATGCGCCGGTGCAGTCTTGCCAGTCTGGCTTCTTTTTCTCGTTGTAAGTTAAACTCAGGGTTTTGTAACAATTTATTCAGCTGTGCGATAGAAATTTTTGTTACCGCACTGATGTCTCGTTTATAAAAACCGTAGGTGAGTAATAACTCGTTAAGCATTTCTATGATATTAGGTTCTGTCGCATCCATAATGATTTCCTTTACTATCTGCTGTTTTCAATCCTGGCTTTCGCCAAGGGCTGTTAAAAAACAGCCCCGCTCAAAAATGCTCATTATTATGGATGGCTTTTGTTCTTTTCAAAGGCATTAAATCAATCCACAGGAAATATAGACACACCATTTTTATGCTAAAGAAAATGCAGGTAAAAATGTTAAGAAGATATTACATGAGAGCTATAAAAATCAATGGGTTAGGATTTTTATGTGTTTTTATTAGCGAGATAGGCTTATTAATGATATGATCAAAACCACTTTATTCTAAGTTAATTCGCCGAAACCGCCGAGAGGACCACCTGCATGCTGAGCTTATTTTCAGCACATTTCCCGGCGCTCGATGGATTACAACTGATCAGGAAAGAAGAATGGACGCCACCCAACAAAGCAAGAAGCACCCGTCAGGCTTATACGCCCTATGCTTCGCCGAAATGTGGGATCGCTTTAGCTTTTACGGTACCACCGCGCTATTAATCCTTTATCTCACGCATGTTTTCTCCTTCCCCTCCGTACGCGCTAATGACTTTTACAGCACCTATGAAGCACTAAGCTTTGCATTGCCCGTTTTAGGGGGCTTGCTTGCCGATCGCGTTTTTGGGTTCGAGCAGTCCATTATTCTCGGTGCATTGTTCATCATCATCGGGAATGTCATTTTAGCCATACCCGCGCATGCGTGCTTGTATTTAGGCTTATCCCTTTCTGTCGCCGGTATGGGATTATTCAAGGGCAACATCACAAGCTTTGTTGGCCTCTTATATAAACCTAAAGATACACGCCGTGACAGCGGATTTACGATTTTTTACATGGGCATGAATACAGGCGCCATTGCAGGCCCGATTGTGTTTGGGCTGATCGCGCATCAATGGGGCTGGCATTATTGCTTTGCCTTAAGTGCAATACTGATGTCTTCGGGACTCGCTGCGTTTCTAGCTTATCGCAAGCGTTTTGTGATTCATCACACTCCCAGCGCCATCAAAAACGTCTCACCTAAAAAAATCGCACACAGAACCCGCATCGCGTTTTTTTATGCATTAATCCTTATTACCGCAGGTCTGATTGTCTTTTTGTTTATCCACCCCGCGCTCGCTAATAAAACGGTGGCGGTGTTTTCTATCATCGCGATGATAGGTGTTGCCATGATCGCCTTGCGTCGCCCTGCGCTTGAGAGAAATCATATTTTAGCGCTTATTTTCCTGAGCTTGTTTGCCGTTTTATACTTTGCCTGCAGCCTACAAACCGGCAGTTCGATGACGTTATTCATTGACCATTATGTCGACCGCCATCTATTAGGATTCAAGATCCCCACCATGATGTTCAGCTCGCTCGATCCTTTTTTCACCATCGCGCTGGCGCCTTTTTTCGTGTTTCTCTGGGGCTATTTAAGCCGCAAATGGACGGAACCTTCCGTCACGTTGAAGCTGTTTTTAGGGCTACTTCTCAGCAGCGCAAGCTTCGCCGTTTTTTCATTGGCCGCCCATCCCACGCCCTTTATTCACCAGCATCAAATGCTGTGGATTGTGTTAGGTAATTTATTGTTAGGCGCAGGTGAGCTTGTGATTGTTCCACCGCTTATGTCCGCCGTTTCACGCTTTGCGCCGCCTGATTTATTAGGCACGTTGATGGGGATGTGGTTTTTGTCGTTAGCACTATCGGGCTATGTCGGCAGCGTGATGGCCAAGCTCGCGATCAGAAAAACAACGGCCGTTTTCGGAGAAACGCTGTATCGCCATGCGTTTCTTGAGATTTCGGCTATTATGTTAGGTGCCAGTGTGATTGTTTTTATCACGATCCCCTGGCTGAAGCGTATGATGAAAGAAACAAGTGAGGGGCATTAAATGCAATTGCTTCAACCGAACCAACCGCCGATACAGAGGCTTTTTTGGCGTGATGTTAGAGAGGCTGTGGCTAGTGTTGAGCCGGGGTTTGCGAAGATTGCCGACCAACTAGACCCCGGTAAAGATTACCCCCTCTATTTGGCCAATTACCCTTATGGCAATCTTATTGTCGAACGAGGAAAATGCTTTTATCCGCTGGAGGATGGGCAGCTTGTATCGATTAAAGATGTTAGACTTCCAAAAAATATGAGGGATGATTTGGCGTATGCGGGCACGGCGATACCGGCAGGAATTGTATTGAATAATTCTATTGAATTATTTTTGAAGCCGAAGAATTGGGTAATGCCATGGAAACTATATACTAAGGGCACTATTTTTGCTCTGTGGGGAGAGCTTGACTCCGTACTCTCCTATCATCCTACCAATATTTTTAATATCACTGCAGGCATGCGCTCTGTATTTTTCATTCCCAGCATCGGTGATATTGCTTTTCATAAAAACCTACAGCGCGATCTTAAAATACGTATGTCACCGCCCAAGTGCTTACTCGATCAATGGGAATTATTCGTTGCCATTACTCGTCACCCCGAACTACAATGCGACTGGTCTTCGACTCTTTTATTTTTTTCAGGTAAGTGGCTGGAAAAATTACAAAGCGATGATCCAGCATGGGCAATGTTACATCGTTATTTATTGAATTATGCCTGGAACAAATCAGGTTATTGGCGCAACCAACAATTCTATGATATAGCCTTGTCTTTAGCGCAATCTAATCGCAATCTAAAACCCAACCCTTATCTTGTTGACACCGAAAAACACCTGGGCGCCATCGCTCTTAGCGCAGCCCCCGGCTTTGCCCCCGCCATTGACGAAAGTCCCGGCCCTATAGCATTACTGCAAAAAGTTTATTTAGAAATTTATGGCTTAAAAAAATATGCTCCAACTATCATGTGCCCCGAACATTTCTCAATGAACGCAACTACAAGGCGACCTATTTACTACTCATTAACGCACCCAACCACTTTTGAATTTTCACCGAAATCACGAAAACAATCCAGTACGTTACGCGATTTACGCGAGCTGAAACATATCACAGAAATCTTTATTGAAGAAATAAAAGCAAAAAAACTCTTAATTGAAAATACCGCTTTTAGTAAAATTCCAAACATGGTTGACTTTGATTTTTTCCACAACAAGCCAGACTCCTATGGCGAAATCAGGCCAACTAGCGATATGGCAAAAGAGGATACCTGGCTATTGCACAGTCTTTCACCCTATAAACAAAAAGACTTTGCAGACGCGGGTACTTTTGTGCGCGGATGTGTTCGAATTTCTGCAAAGTCAAAAAAAAATGATTGATGGACAAAGACCCCAAAAAGCGTAAAATATTCTTCATCGGCGTGGGAGGCATTGTAACACTCATTACAATGTGCTAGATTTTTTAAAATGTATAGGGGGATGTATGCAAGATCGCTTGTATACAGAAAAGGGCTATCTATTTGAATTAAAAACCTTGTGCATTTTTGGAACCGAAAATATCTTTAATAAACCTAAGGAAGGAGTTGCAAGAGAAATATCAACCCACCCCAACAACCACCCCCACACAACCCCACTAACCAGCACCCTCTAACCCAACCAACCACATCACATCCAACAACCACCAAACCCGTGCATCAAAACCCACCACCCCCAACACATCCAACCCATTCTTCATCACGACCGCATTAAATAACACCGACATCCGCATCAACCCAACAAACGCCACCCTATCCATCTCATTCTCATACAAATAAACCCGCACCGCTTCCGGTGACAACAACTGTCGTTGATAACGGAATTGATCCATATGCTGCTGCACTTCTTCCTCATTAGGCTGCAACTCCGCCTGCTGCAACAACCCATAAATCACACACCAAAACCGCGCCGTCTCAAACACTATCTTGTAATGCAGCGGCTCCTCTTGCTCATAATGCTCGACCGAGCGGTATTTAACATACGCCCCCGAAATACGCATCAACGCCGTCACATAATCCTGCACAGAAAGCGCTTGCTCTTGCAATGACTCAACATGCCGCACCAAATCCTCGGCACGCGCTTGACGCGATAAAAAGGCAGAATGCTCATTCGCGGCCGAAGTCTTTGGCACAGTAAAACCCCTGCTTTCAGCGAGACTGTCAACAGAAGCCAAAACGTAAGCCAATCGATTCATCAACTGATACGTTCTCGGATTACCCCTAAGCTGCCGCGCCTTTTGCTCACGCTCCGGCAACCACGCGCGATGATACGGGAACGGTTGGCACATAACATCTTTATGCAGCGCACGGAAAAAGGCCGAGCGCTTCATGGGCATCGCCCCCTGCTGGCACTGATGAGGACAATCTTCGGCCACACGCTCCAACAACGCCACAGCATCCAAACGCTTTTGATCCACCCCATGCCCATCCGCACACCATTGCTTCAGCGCCTGCAAATCTTGAGACACGCCCTCCTCATCCATAGCCTGCTCAATCGCCCTCGTCAATAATCGCTGTCGATAATTAAGCTGCTTCGCATGCCGTAAAACCAACTTTTGCGTCGCCGTATTGATAATCTTCTGCTGCACCGCCAACCTCAACGTTGCACGCACATTCACCATCGCATCAGTCAATACCGCATACTTAAGCGCTTCGGGCCCATGCAACACAGCAACCTCATCATCATCGGCAAGCTCACCCTTATAATACGCTTCAAAAATCTCCCCAACGCCAATCATACCAAGATCAGCCAGCTCCGCCGCACGCAGCGCACCCATGCTGGCACCCCCGTAAACCCGCACACCTTGCTCCATCGCAAAAAGGATTTCTTTATGCCAAACCGCCGCCGTGCTCTCAAACAAACCATCGATGATCACTATGGTTTTAGGTTGAAAACGTAACACAGCCAAAATATCCCCGCATTGCACAGGCGGCATAAAACACGCATCCAGCACAATCCGCTGCGCTTCATCAACGGGCAATGAAGACGCTAAAAATACAACAATGTCGGTGTTGTTTGTCATGAGCCGTGCCGCAATCCTGGTACAAAAACATGCACCACCGGCACATTCCAAAGGGCTTTGGTATGATCAACAAGCAAGACTCTTTCATGGCCTTGCTGCTGCAAACGCTGCAAAATCTGCGCTTTATTTTCTCGCAAAGAGGTACCAATAGACAGTTGTTCTCGCTGATTAAAGTCAACCACACCATCAAGACAAGGCGATAACCCATTGGTTTGTCTACGATCTTGATAAAAAGCCGGAAACACATCATCACGCGAACCCGTAATCAACGTCAAACGCACCTGCGCAGCCTCAGTCACCGCTCGCGACAACGCAATGTCTTTGGATAAATGCGTACCCGAGCCCACAAACGCGCCGAGATTTCTCGCCAAATCGTTATCGCCGATCTCACAGCGATACGTAGGTATATTCGACGTTGGTGTAATATCCCAAAGCCTGACCGACAAATTAGCGGCTTCAATTTTATGCAACAACGATTGATTCACACCCGCATCAATACTCGACAAACGCACCTGGCAACCTTGCTGCTCTGATGCCGACATCTGCCACCAATGATACAACGCATCACGCTCAATCACTTCATAAAGCCCATGACAAATCGCCTCATCCAAACAGTTCCCCGCCGCCAATCCATTGGATGTCACAGCGAATCGAAAATGATCACTCTGACACTGACTCGAATCCAAACACGTCAGAATATGCGGTATATAAGCGGTGTGCTGCGTATTGAGCTCGAGCGCGCGCACCCAACCCAACGCCTGCGTTTCTAAAGCTTCAGAGGATAAAATCCCCCCATGAAAGACAAGCGGGCTGATCACAGGATAATCGTTTTTTAGCTGCGCATAACTGCCCAACAAATCCGGCTGACGCGGATTTTCAGCATGATAACCTTCAATCGATTCCATAATGGCCGAGATCTCCGCCAACGCCCAGGTCACACCCTTGCCCTGAGAAACCGACAAATGCTTAGCATTCGGCCTTATGCAAGTCGCCACGGGAATGCCGATCGTGTCCAGCCCCGTCACATTCGCCACGCGCGTGATACCGAAAGCCTTTAACAGCGGCTTGATGCGAGATAAGGTGTCTATGGGTGAAGAAGAACGAAGCGTTCCTCCGAGGTCGATACAATCATCAATAGTTTCATCACAATGAATCATGAACATTAACTCATTTAAGAATGGTGCGCCCGGAAGGATTCGAACCTCCGACCACCTAGTTCGTAGCCAGGTACTCTATCCAGCTGAGCTACGGGCGCCCATGTTACAATGAAGGTTGCAGAGAAGGATCCACACCCTCGTCGGCTCCAACCTTGAGCCGCCGATTATACCGAGTGATTTACGATTGTCAAACTACGAATATATAGATTATGACAAACAGATTTGACGGCGATAATAGCTGAAAGGTTATAATGTTTAGTATTGTAGCTTTTGCCATCTTTGGCAGTTATTCGAAAATTTCGAATAACTGAATCACCCTCTAGTTCGTTATCGGAAAATATCTTTTTTAGATGGTAGTTGATGGTGTTGGTTTCCACATCATACAGCATGCCCATCATTTTTTGGGTTAGCCACACATCCTCGTCAGCGTATACCGCTTCAACGCCACCTTCACCGCTGGCTGCGACAAATGTCAGATATTCCGCCGCAGATGAGCGAATTGTGGGTATATATATCTTGTTTATGCTGCGCCTCTTTTCAAATTGACCCTGTATGTTGATAGCTTCAGTCCGTGACAATTTGTCACGATCTCCTTGCTGATTTTCATTTCACTATCCTCCAGCTATTTTCAAATACCCTTCGGGGCGCACTACGTTCGTCCAAGCCGCTACGCCGCGCTGTGTGCTCTTCGCTTCGCATTTTGTCGAACCACGAGGCTTCTTACCTTCAGTCTCCGCCAAAAACAAAAAAACCACCTGCGGTGGTTTTTTGTTTTTGGCGGAGAGAGAGGGATTCGAACCCTCGATACGGGATGAACCGTATACTCCCTTAGCAGGGGAGCGCCTTCAGCCACTCGGCCATCTCTCCGGCTTTTTTGCTTACCGCAAAAAAAACGCCTTCATTGAAGGCGCAAAGTATATCGGGTTCATGTGGAATGTCAAAGAAAAAACGCGAATTTATTCTTCCGCAGCATCGCCTGCTTCGGTCGTTTCGTTTTTAATTCTTTGATAAATTTCTTCTCGATGCACTGAAACTTCTTTAGGTGCATTGACACCAATGCGTACTTGATTACCCTTAACACCAAGCACAGTGATAGTAACATCATCACCGATGATGATAGTTTCACCAATTCTTCTGGTCAAGATTAGCATGACAGATCTCCATTTATTGTTTCGTTGCTTCCCAGCTTGTCAGGTTTAAGAGTAGCAGATACAGGCTAGGTAGCAAAACTTTTTCTTCATTTTATTGTAATTTATCCAGTCGTTAGCGGCCCCATCTCCTTAGAAAAGGTCAGCTTGGATCATTACCTATGAGCTTAAACCGAGAGCATTATGCAATTTTTGAACACAAGTTTCAAGCTTTTTTTGATCAATTATTAAAGAAATCTTGATTTCTGAGGTAGAAAGCATCAATAACTCAACAGAGCACACTTGTAACGCCCCCAATGCCTGGGGCAGAATGTCTCGCCTGGACAACAAACCACGCCCTACAATCGAGAGTTGAGCAACCTTGGTATTCACTGAAAGCACCACCGATGGGTCGTTTAACGCCTCTTCAACGGCCAACCTGGCCAAGGCAGCTTCATCTTCAGCGACCGAGAAACACAGCGATGTCGCTTGATCACCCCCAGCAAACACAATATCAACCGCAATACCGCGCGCGCTCAAGGCTTCTGAAATCAACGTTAGGTTAGCAATGCCGCCCTTCAACCCGACAAAGGAGAACAAAGCCACATCTCGCTTAGAAACGATGCCCATCACAGGACGGCTCTTCATGCGCGCCACATGGTGACACAGCAAGGTACCCGGATGATCAGAAAACGTAGAACGCACCCTCAGAGGCACATTGTTTTCGACCGCCAATTCCACCGCATGATTCTGCAACACTTTGGCACCGAGCGTGGCCATTTGCAACATCTCGTCATAGCTCACCTCTGGCAGCATTTGTGCACTAGGCACAATGCGAGGATCTGCATTAAAAACCCCGTCTACGTCTGTGAAAATTTGGCATTCTTTGGCTTGAAGCGCTGCCGCTAAAGCAACGGCTGTGGCATCCGAACCACCCCGCCCTAGGCTTGTGATTTCGCCCGTCGGACTAATACCTTGAAAACCTGCAATGACAGGCACACAACCATCAGACAAAGTCTTTGTCACCTGTTCAACTTCGATACCCGTGATGTGCGCATTACGATGAACACCGTTGGTAAAAATTCTGATTTGATGAGCCGTATAGGATCGCGCTGCACAGCCCTGCTTCTGAAGCAACATACTTAAAAGCGCAATGGTCGCTAACTCGCCCGTTGTAAGCAGCACGTCATACTCACGCGGGCAAAACGTATCTGTCATTTCCGCTGCTAATGCAATCAATTTATCTGTCTCACCCGCCATCGCAGAGACAACCACCACCACATCGTGCCCTGCCGCTCGTGTCTGACGAACACGCTCAGCAACCCTGTGAATGCAAGCCAAATCCGCCACGGATGTTCCACCAAACTTCTGTATATATAATGCCACGCCTCACCCCTCACCAACAAAAAAACAAAAGCCGGCATACTCTTCGTAACAGGCTTTGAAAACCAAGTATAACAAAGCCCAAGGCGAACCTGGAAGCATTAATTTTTGACGAATAATAGCTACTTTCCCGCCATAACTCAAAAACCCTAATGGTAAAAATACGAATGCCCACAATGAATTAACCAAGATTATTCTTGCAACCCTTTGCTTGTTGGTGTAATAATTCCAACAATCTAGATGACTGCACAGAGATAATATATGCTCAATAATAACTTACAAAAACCTGCTTCCGCCTCGACCCCCATCACGCTTCAAGAGGAAGATTGGCAACGAATAAAGCGAGTCCATGGCTCAAAACGAGTGAGTGATATTAGCGCCCTACTCCAGAAGCACGCTCAAACACTGACCGATATTGGCGTTACAGCAGCACATGTCCGCGTGCTCACAATCGCTTACCACGGTTACGCTACATTCCAATATCTTTGCCTCAACCCTACCAAAATATCCGCGACCAAGTTAAGCATAGATCAAATAGTCGCATTAGCAAAAGCTAACCGCCCCCGCACTATTACAAAGTATATCATTGAAAATCAGCGCGAGATCACAGACGCTGGATTAAAGGAAACTCCAGGCACCGAAATAGATTATATCTACAAACTAGCCATATTAGGATACAACAGAAAACTCATTCAAAACATTATTACCAATGCGGAACGTATCAAAGATGCAAAGTTTACAAGCTATATCTGCAAATTCGCCAATTTAAGAAACAGCGGGAAAGTCATGACGTTAATTCTTGAAAATTTGGACGGCATTGAGCGGAATGGCATTCAGTACCAAGATCTATACAACCAACTTCAAAAAGCAGCCCCGCCACTGCTGCCGCACTTGAAGCGCATTCTCGCAACGGCTAGGGTACATATCAAAGAAAATATGCGCGTAAAGCGCAAATGCAATATGACCAGCCTGCACCAAGAACTAACCGCCCATTTCCTGCCACTCAGAAAGCGCCAGAGAACACAGCTTCCTCACACACAAACCATGACCAACAATAAAGCAAACGAATACTGGACCAAGCTTTGGGGCTCCCATGACGAAATCAAAAGCTACGTAAAGTCCGAGCTAGCTACTTGGGAAAAAGCAAATAACTCAATGACAGACATCCGTCTTTACGATTGGAGATGGGACTTGGCAAGTCCACAGTGCTATTTAAAATTAAAGGATTACATTTTTAACGATAATGTACCACAAAAAAATATCCGCCTTGGCATCATTATCTTTAGCAACAACCACTATACCTCTCTGGTGATAAAAACCACAATCCTCGCATCACCTGATCACAGCTCTATAGATACACAATTAAGCGCTACTTATATGGATTCGCTTGGCCAGAGATCCAACGATGCAACAAGGAAGATCATAGATATTTTGACTCAAAAGATATTTCCTCACATCCAAATCCAATTCGCCAATCAGTCACGCACCCAACAAATGACTACTTCAGATTGCGCTTACTTTGCCGCCCAAAACATGTTTGATATGCTAACAGAACAAAGACCTCTACCCCCATACCATCATTCACCTAACAATCATACCAAAGCGGTCATAGCAATCAGACAGAAATTGCTTCTCTACAGACGAACATCGAACATACATTTATGGCTAGAATCTTTAATTCGCCGCCTAGCCGAAATGCAAAGCTTCATAGAGTGCGGCAACCGACGACAGCTGTTTAAAGAATACAGAGCTACATTAGCGGCACAGTTTCCCGACAACACCGAACAGGATATCACCCACCTGAAAGCGCACGGAATTCAAGTGCTCGAGCAGCAATACCTCAAAGCACGTGAACATTATTTTCAAAAACTTTACCCACCAAAACCAAGCACACACAGCAACACAGGTCGTTTTTTTAGGCCGCCACCAAAGCCTAAACTACATCGGCAACCAACAAATACGTATATCCCCCAGAGCGATTACTACAACCCGTCATTTAGGCCAACCGTTCATCCCTACCACCAGCAACAAACAACAAACACGTATGCACCCCAAAGCTATTACTACAACCCGTCATTTAGGCCAACCGTTCATCCCTACCACCAGCAAAAAACAACAAACAGACGCAATATCAACCTAGATAGCTCGTTTTTTGCGCCACCGCCTGAGCCAACCTCGTCTGCCTCTAGCTCAAGCACTCCTCTACCCATCCATCCACACTGGTCAAAGCTTCGTTAAGCTGCGTCGCATCCGTCCCACCCGCTTGCGCCATATCAGGGCGCCTGCCACCTTTCTTACATGGCTTAATAGATCGAAATGTGAGCAACATATCATGCTCACGCGGACAAAACGTTTCGGTCATCTGAGCCGCCAAAGCAATCAGCTTGTCCGTCTCACCCGCCATCGCGGAAACCACAACCACCACATCATGCCCTTCGGCACGCGTTCGTATCACACGCTCAGCCACACGTCGAATGCAGTCGACGTTTGCGACAGATGTTCCGCCGAATTTTTGTATGTACAGTGCCATACGTTACCTCTTGTTAATAAAAAAGCGATGCGAGAGCAACAGACAGTATAACAAGGCATTGCGTGGGTCTGGAAGCATTACTTGTTGGATGCAAATATGATAACAAAGCAATCATGACAAAAATAACAGTGGATCTCAGCCGCTGACTTCTGTATTATTTTGAAACAATTAACAATTAACAATAAACAATAAATAGATAATGGCGTTCTGATGAGATCTTTTTCATCACTTTGACCTGACTTACCTTGCTCTCTCAGCCAGGCGCAAGGGAAAATTGCACTAAAATAAATCGTCTTGGCCTTAACTAGGAAGGGAACATATATGCGAAACTCATCTGACACTGACAATAACGCCAAAGATCGCGCCGTCACCTTAATCAGGAAAAAAATATACATGAAGCATGTATCTGAGGGCGAAGATGACTGCTTTAGATTTACTGATGAACAATGGATACGACTCAGCTCCGCTGGATTATACCGCCAACTTCGTTTGACAAATTGCTGCAAAAAACACTTTCCCGCACTTAAACAGATTCCTGCCTTAAACGCCGAACATATATGCCAGATGGCGCCTTACCCTTCTAGCCCGAGCCTTTTAGAATGCATAGCCGAACAACCTGACAAAGTACAAGCAATTGGATTAACAGGCGAACATATATGCGAGCTCACAAAAATCCGCTATGGAAAAAAGATATTAAAAAGTATTATTGAAAATCATGATAAAATCACAACCGCTGCCTTAAAAGGAAAATCAGGAAATGTGATCGATTATATCTGTCAATTAATGACCATTAAAAAGGGCTGCGAGATTCTTCAGCTTATTCTCGCAAATCCTGAAATAATTAAATCGGCTAATTTACAAGGAGAAGACGTCTACGAGCTATTAGCAAAGACAAAAGGTACGGCCTATAGTCGCATGAAAAGTATATTTCCACGTATTAAGCAGCCAAGTAAGAACAAATCATCCAAACCAAGCAAAAAACGTAACCGCAAAACAGCTCACAGAAACAAGGCGCCTCACAAAAAAAGCAAAATGACAGAGGGCAAGCAACCCGCTGTACAAACCGTGATAGTACAAGCCGTGACCGTACAAACCACAACTCAACCAATTCCAACCAATGGCCGTCTGTCCCACAAAAATGCGGCTTCCCGGATAAACCAAAGCATCAACAAGGCGCATAGTCCGCTTACTCAATTTCATGCACGCTTTTTTGGCTCGGCCCTCCTTGAAAAAGATGAATACTGGACTGGACTTCATGCCAGCCATGATGAAATGAAGTCTTATATCAAGGCTAGACTAGCCAAGCAAGAACAATCCGTTAGCCAGAGTGCAGAAATCAGCCTTTATAACTGGCGATGGGACTTACAAAACCCGAAGAGCCTTGTCAAACTAAAAAAAGATATTACCACCAACCAGCTATCGTCAAAAAACAATCGCTTTGGCATTATCGTCTTCAACAATGATCACTATACTTCGTTGGTAATACGCACTTCAACAAAGCAATCTAATCGCTTCTTTCCTACTACGCAAATAAACGCTATCTATATGGATTCGCTAGGTCAATCATATAGCCTGGAAGCTGCAAAGGAAATTCAACGCCTGCTGAACAAGACAGTATTTCCCAACCACAGAATCGAGATCACCAATCAATCACTCGATCAACAGCTCACCGGTTCGGATTGCGCTTATATTGCCGCTCAAAATATGCTGCATCTATTGACAAAGGAAGACACGTTGCCTGCATATCGTGACTCAACCGACTTTAATGCTCAGAAAGTTATCACATTAAGGAAAGCTTTTTTTAACTGTCGGCGCGACGATATACGCTTATTGCAAGAATCGTTAATCAGACGCTTAGCCGAAATGCGGACGATAATCGAGCATAAATCAATGGTTTCATTTTTGGAAGACTCAATAAACAAGGCGTTCCGAGCACATAGAAACTTATTATCTCAATTCTTTTCCACCACCAAGAGTGATGACGTCGAATGGATGAAAACCACAGGCATCAACCTGTTGCTCAGCGATTATTTTGAGACTCGCGAAAATTATCTCTCCATAGCCTTTCCAAAAGGAAATTCATTGGGCACAATCAACAATCCTTACTCACTAACGACATAGTACATCACCGCAGAAAAAAGACTGTCTTGCTCTCAGACTTACACCAACTGCGCCTTCACCCAACCATCCACACCTGCCAACGCCTGCGCAAGATGCGTCGCATCCGTACCACCCGCTTGCGCCATATCAGGGCGCCCGCCACCTTTGCCGCCGACTTGCTGGGCAACGTGATTAATGAGCTTACCTGCGTTCAGTTGCTTGGTTAAGTCTTTCGTGATCCCTGCGATCAAATGTACTTTGCCTTCATCGGTCACTGTAGCAAGCAGGATGACGCCTGATGAGAGTTTATCTTTTAATTTATCAAGCAGTTCTCGCATGCTTTTGATGTTGGTGTTTTCGATTTTTTCAACCAATAATGACACGCCTGCCACCTTTCTTACATGGCTTAATAGATCGGAACCGGCTTGTGAGGCTGCTTTCGCGTTGGCGCGTTCTAGCTGTTTCTCCAGTTGTTTTTGATTCGCCAGGAGTTGGGCGACTTTGTTGGTTAGCTTTTTTGGGTTTGTTTTCAATAGGTTGGACAAGTCTGCTAATGCTGACTCTGATGCTTGTATTTCCGCAATCGCAACAGCGCCTGTCACCGCTTCGATGCGACGCACGCCAGCAGCAATGCCTGTTTCTGACATGATTTTAAACGCGCCAATATCGCCAGTATGATCAGCGTGAGTACCGCCGCATAACTCTTTGGAGAAATCACCCATTGTTAACACACGCACTTTGTCGCCGTACTTTTCACCGAACAACGCCACGGCACCTGATTCTTTAGCGGTCTCCGGCGTCATGACCTCGGTGACAATCGCTAGATTAGCGCGAATCGCTTGGTTGACGACGCGCTCCACTTCTTGCAACTGCGCTTGGGTTACTTGCTGCGCATACGAGAAATCAAAGCGCAAACGATCATCGGAGACCAATGATCCTTTTTGCTGCACCTGCGCACCCAGCACTTGCCTTAATGCGGCGTGCAATAAATGCGTGGCTGAATGGTTCAACTTAATGTTTTGTCTTACGTAATGGTCAACACGTAAGGTAATATGGTCACCGACCGCAATGCGGCCTTTCTCTAACAAGCCGCAATGCAAAAAAGCGTTGCCTGTTTTTTTGGTATCATCCACGGTGAACTGCCGATGATCTTCAACAATCTCACCACGGTCGCCAACCTGCCCACCGGACTCTGCATAGAAAGGCGTACGATCAAACACCAACGCGCCACGCTCACCCTCTTCCAACGCATCAACCGCTACGGCGTTTTTATAAATTTCTACGACTTTTCCATCAGTTACCAATGACTCATAACCTAAAAATTTCGTTTTAGCTTTTGAGTTAATCGCTTGAATATCATCTAGGGCAAACCGACTACTCGCTTGAGAGCGCTCACGCTGCATATTCATACAACGATCAAAGCCATCGTGATCCAGCGTCAAGCCTCGCTCTCTCGCTAGATCCGCCGTTAAATCAGCAGGGAAACCGTAAGTATCGTAAAGCTTGAAAGCCACCTCACCCGGGATTGCTTTGCCTTCTAGCGATTGAAGCGCATGTTCAAAAATCTTTAAGCCTTGTTCCAGGGTTTCACTGAACTGTTTTTCTTCTCTCAAGAGTGTTTTTTCGATCTCTCCTTGATGCTTTACGAGCCGAGGATACATATCACCCATCTCTTTAGCGAGTGCTTCTACTAGCTTGTAAAAAAACGGTTTTTTAAACCCAAGCTTATTGCCATGACGAACCGCGCGACGAATAATACGTCGCAACACATAACCCCGCCCCTCGTTCGATGGCAACACGCCATCCAGGATCAAAAAGCTGCATGAACGAATATGATCAGCCACCACCTTGAACGAAGCATCCGGCTCCATTAACTCATCCTGACTCGGCGCCTTGTCCAGCAAGCAATAAATCGCTTTAATCAACGATTGAAAAAGATCAATCTGATAATTGCTATGCACACCTTGGATCACCGCCGCAATGCGCTCCAGCCCCATACCCGTATCCACCGACGGCTTCGGCAACGGCGTCATACTACCATCCACATGACGTTCGTATTGCATAAACACCAAATTCCACACTTCCACATAGCGATCGCCATCTTCTTCAGGCGTACCCGGAGGGCCGCCGGGTATCGCGTCACCATGATCATAAAAGATTTCCGTACAAGGACCACAAGGCCCCGTATCACCCATAGACCAAAAGTTATCCGCATCACCGCAGTGAGAAAAACGCTCAGGATCAATCTTCATCTCTTTAAGCCAGATCGTCTCCGTGTCATGATCATCCTTATGCACCGTCACCCACAGCTTCTCCGCAGGAATACCGAGCTCTTTGGTTAAAAAGTCCCAGGCATAACGAATAGCATCACGCTTAAAATAATCACCAAAACTAAAATTCCCCAACATCTCAAAAAACGTATGATGCCGCGCCGTATAACCCACATTCTCAAGATCATTATGCTTCCCACCCGCACGCACACAACACTGCGAAGACACCGCACGGCTATAATCTCGCTTCTCCACCCCGGAAAAAACGTCTTTAAATTGCACCATCCCCGCATTCACAAACAGCAAGGTCGGGTCATTGGAAGGAATCAACGAACAGCCCGGCACCAAGGTGTGCCCTCGCGACTCGAAGGATTGTAAAAAGATTTTTCTTATCTCGTTGACTGATTTCATGTGTTTGCTCTTATCTGAAGGACTTGAGGGATATGATAGCAAAAGGATGGGGGGTGTGCGAAGCGTTTATCGGGTGCGCCGCTTTACCGCCTAAGCAGTAATAAACTTGCTTTCTCCAAACATACAGGCAATAATCAATCATAACCAGCCAAAATTACCGCGACAGCAGTATTAACACAATGAAAAACACGCTCAACACCAACATTGCCGAACTTGTACGCGAACACCGCAAGTGCTGCGGCTTGACCCAAAAACAACTGGCAACCTATGCGGGTGTTGGCAAAACGGTGATTTTTGATATTGAAAAAGGCAAACAGACCATTCGTCTTGATACCTTGCTCAAAGTTTTACACGTATTGAATATTCAGTGGCAGTTTAAAAGTCCACTGAGAAACCGGCAGACTTCAACAAAGGATCCAGATGATGCGAAAAGCTAAAGTGTTTAACCACGACGAATTGGCCGGCTACCTTACAGAAAATGATGATGGTACGTATTACTTTGACTACCTTGAGACCTATCAAGATGCAGAAATTTCTCTTACCATGCCCACATCCCAAAAACACTATACCTTCACAAGCTTCCCACCTTTTTTCGATGGTCTTTTGCCTGAGGGGTTAAATTTAGAAGGCTTGCTAAGAAAAGCCAAACTGGATCGCAATGACTGTTTTTCTCAGTTAATTATCGTAGGCTCGAATTGCGTAGGCTCTGTCACTGTGGAGCCAGATCAATGACGAAATACCGCTCCATCACTTACAGGCCCACCCTAGATCAACATACTTATTTCAACCAAGAATTAGCACTACTTCCAACACGGCCACCTGATTTAAAACCGCATCCAAGAGCAGCGACAAGAAGTCGCGCTCAATCTCACACCATAAGGAAGCACCACCATGCCGCACAAAAAACGCATACTCACCGTTTTCAACCTAGTCATGATCAACATCATCGCCATTGACAGCCTGCGCAGTTTACCGATCAACGCGGAATACGGTTTTGCGATTGTGTTTTTCTACATACTGGGCGGCATCTTTTTTCTCTTACCTTGTGCGTTGATCTCAGCAGAGCTTGCGACTAATTGGCCGTATAAAGGGGGGACGTATATTTGGGTACGTGAAGCGTTGGGTAAGCCGTTTGGGTTTGCGAATACTTGGTTGCAGTGGGTTTATAATGTTGTGTGGTATCCGACGATCTTGACGTTTCTTGCGACCAGTATTGCTTTTTTGTTTTTCCCTGCAGAAGAGCATAATAAAGTTTATATGATCTCGGCGATTGTTGTTTTATTTTCGCTTGCCACGATCTTTAATTGGTTTGGCATGAAGCTTTCCAGCTTGGTCAGTACTTTGGGGGCGATTTTTGGTACGCTGCTGCCTATGTGTATTATCATTATTCTTGCCATCGTTTGGCTGGCGCTTGGGCACCCCTCCGCAACGCCGCTTAATGCTTCACACTTTTTCCCCAGCTTGTATCACATGAAAAACATTTCTTTTATTATCATCATTGTTTACAGCCTGATTGGCATCGAGATGTCCTCTGTGCATGCAGACGAAGTGAAGCAACCTAAAAAAGGCTACCCCAAAGCCCTGCTTATTTCCGCGAGCATTATTATTTGCACCATGATCTTTGCCTCACTGGCCGTTGCCATCGTTGTACCCATGCAACAACTCTCCCTAGTGAATGGCTTGAATGTAGCTTTCGCCCATTTTTATGACACGTTTCATATCCACTGGATGATTCCTGTAACCGAAGTCATGATCATCATTGGTGGCTTTGCGGGTGTGACCACATGGATCATCGGCCCTACCAAAAGCTTGTTAATCGCAGCCAAGGATCGCAGCCTGCCTGCCTTCTTTGCAAAAACCAATCGTCATAAAGTCCCTACGCGCATTTTACTGGTGCAGTGGGTGATCGTTTTAATTTTGTGTGGCACGTTTATCTTACTGCCAACCATCAGCAGTGCTTATTGGTTACTCAGCGACATGACAGCACAACTCGCCTTGATTTATTACATGATTCTTTTTGTCTCGGCGATTTACCTTCGCTACAAATGCCCTGATCGCGATGAAGATGCTTACATGATTCCTGGCGGCAATAAAGTCATGTGGCTTGTGGTATGCATGGGGATGCTTGCTTGTGTTGTTTCTATCATTGCGGGATTTTTCCCGCCAAGCGATTTAAAGCTTGCATCACCCTGGGTGTTTGAGGTTATCTTAGTTTCCGGGATCGTTGTATTTTTTGCGATTCCATTAATCATTTACTACATTACAAAAAGGGTACGCGATGAACCTGACCATCCTTGACGGCTACCTTGTTAATTCCGGCGATTTAAGCTGGGAACCTATTCAAGCTTTTGGACAATGCGATATCTATGATCGAACTTTACCCGAAGACATTGTTGCTCGCGCAAAAAATGCGGATGTGATTTTAACGAATAAATGTTTAATCACGAAAGACGTTATTCAAGCATTGCCTAAGTTAAAACATATTATTGTATTAGCCACCGGCACCAATAACATTGATATCGATGCAGCGAAACAGGCGAACATCACCGTTAACAATATCGTTGGCTACAGCACACACGCGGTTGCACAGCATGTGTTCGCGATGCTTTTATCCATCACCAATGCGGTTGACCTGCATAATGCTAGCGTCAAAACGGGCGACTGGGCACAATGCATCGACTTCTCTTATCGCTTGCAACCGCTCATCGAGCTTAACGGGTTGTCGATGGGGATTGTTGGCTTTGGCAATATTGGGCAAGCGGTTGCTAAGATTGCTAGGAGCTTTAACATGAAAGTGCTTATTCATAGTCAACATGCTGATCCTAAAGATTATCCTGATTATCATTTTTTGACGCGCGATGAACTGTTTAAACAAAGCGATGTTATCAGCTTGCACTGCCCGCTTACTGAGAAAACAAAACACTTGATCAATGCAACAACGTTAAAACTAATGAAGCCTTCGGCCATTTTGCTGAACACGTCACGTGGCGCGGTAGTGGATGAACAAGCGCTGGCGGGTGCTTTGAACAACGAGCAATTGCACGCTGCCGCCATTGATGTCTTGAGTACAGAGCCCCCTGGCGCCGACAACCCTTTGCTGCACGCTAAACGTTGCTTGATCACGCCACATATCGCCTGGGGAACCAAGACGGCTCGGGAAAGGATTGTTCAGCAAGCTGCAGAGCATCTTTCAAAGCACATCTCTGCAATCTTATAAGAGAAATGCTTTGTATATTCAGCAAGCTATCTGCGGGCTCGCAGCATGAAGCCAATTGCGTGAAAAAATACTGGTCAATTCTTGGCTTTATGCTATAATTTGAGCATCATCTAATGATAAAAACTATGCAAGAAGAGAGACTAACATGGCAATCCTTTATTGCATGCCAAACGCTGCTTGATTACGCCACATATTGCCTGGGGCACCCAATCGGCTCGGGAGAGGATTATGCGACAAACTGTAGAGCATCTTGAGAAATACACCCAATAAAATATGTGAAAAAATATTGTCCAGCTATTGCCTTTTATGCTACCCTACTTGCACGATTTAATGATAAGAACCACATAAAAAGAGGCTAACATGAGCATAAGTCACAGTATCCCCTTCAATGGCGAACAAATCCGCCCTGATGAACTTGCCGAGATTGGCGCCCCTCTTCTTACTAATAAAGAAGAAAGGCCTGGGGTTATCCAGCAATTAACACCAAAAACCTTGTTACAAATGGCCCACCTCTCTAATGACATGCCTGCAGAACTCTGGATAAAAGCTGCTGCAGAAAAAGTTTCCACGGCGAAAGCAACACCAAAAATTAGTGAGCTCAACCTCCTAACGACAACTATTTTGCGATCGTTAGTGAACGGCGCCATGCAAGATGACGGACACTTCTCTTTAAATACAAATAACAACAACCTTATGGCGTGTTTCGAATCATTAATGCAAGCCACAGGTCTCGAAACCGTAGAAGCTTGTTGGGACGCTGCAACAATCGATTCAATTAAAACGCATCCAACTGTTGAACAAACCCAACAATTATTAGAAGCCATAGCGCGCTATTCATTTAACGATGAAGCATCTAAAGAAGCTCTTGTCACATTGATTTTTTCTTATGCTAATAAGCGATTCGAAAATGCGTTATATAATAACAAAGATGAAAGTGACACTCAATGGCTTAAAGTTATCTTAAATCAATATAAACCAACCAATGAAATAACGTGCCCTCCCCACCTTCTCAAAGAAATTATTGATAAAATTTTATTCCGCCCAAGAAACAAGACGACTACGTTTGTCGCTATGTTATTTGACGCCAAAGTGGAAGATTTTTCTTATTACAGGGATAACATCTTCAATAGCACAACATTTTCAAAGAAAGCACTTATTTCTATCGCTGAAAAAACCACATCCAACAGTAATAAGGCAAGCAACCTTGAACAGCTTGTTGAGTCAACCTCAACGAAACCGGAAGAAGTGGAAGCATTGATATCTTTCATCGAAGGCAATACTCAGAAAACCTTGAGCAATCAATATAGCGAACAGACTTCTGACAAAGCAACCCAAAAGAAAAACATTAATAAGCAGATAGAACATACCCATAAAGCATTAAATGCGTACTGTCAGGCAACACTTTTAGACAGTACCGTCGATACGTACAAACGCGCATGCGAATCAACGTTTAAACAATTTAGCAACTTGCTTCGTGAGAAAAGACGCATGGATAAGCAGAATGGAAATGCTACGTTACACGCACATGCTTCTCTTTTTTCCAGCAAGCATACTTATTCAACGAACAAGACAGATAAAGATTATTCTTTTGATGATGATTCTGACTCAGTCAACAACAATAGCTATTAATAGACAGTTCGCCAACAAAACTTTAACCTATTGTTGGCGAACGTCGTATAACATTTTCACCATTTCATCTGCCTTCAAGCGATCAATCTCAGCACCCAACAACCGCTGAAAAGGCGGCAAACCCCGCATCAGTTCTTTACCGTAATATTTAGTTAACAAACGTTTATCCAGCATCGTGACAATACCCCTGTCGGTTTCTTGGCGGATTAATCGTCCGGCAAACTGAATGAGCTTTAATGAGGCTCTTGGTAGCGCTACTAACTTAAAGGCATTCAGATTATGGGATTTGAGCCATTCTGATCTTGTTAGCTCGATGGGATCCGAGGGTACGGAAAAAGGCACTTTGTGGATGATGACGTGTTGGCAGTAGTTGCCTGGTAAATCTAAGCCTTCGGCAAAGGATGCTAGTCCAAACAAAAGTGACGTTTGCTTTTTATCTACGTGTTTTTTGTGTTCTTTGATTAGTTTGGCTTTGCCTGTATCGCCTTGCAGTTTAACGAGTTGTTGTACGTCTTCGGGCAACATACGGTGCACTTCTTCCATGGCATATCTGCTGGAAAACAACACTAACGTGCCTACGAAAGGTAAATAAAGCTGGGCAATAAGATCGGCGCATTCTTGCAAATAAACGTCTTGTGGGGACGATGCGGGCGCGTGTTTCATCACGGGGATATAGAACAATGACTTTTGATAATCAAAGGGGGATTCGAGCGCTAACGTTACCAGACGTTTATCATGCTTTAAGCCCGCACGTCGGATATAATCATTAAACGTGCCAAGTGAACGAATCGTCGCGGAGCACAAGATCACGCTTAATGTTGCCTTGTTCCACAGCAAGGACTTTAATTTTTTGCTGGCATTAATCGGCGCGGCATGGCAAGTATAATCATCATCTAAGGCTGCAAAAGGATCCGCTTTTGTTTTTTTCTTTTCAACCCATTTGGCAATCGGCACACCAAAATCGTCTTTATCGCGAATGATGTGCTGCCATGTTTGTGCTAAGTTTTCGCTGCGCGATAAAATGAACTGCACTGAGGCGACAGAGCTTGCGACAATTTCGGCGCGTGCTTTGTCGGTGTCTTGTAATAGCTCGAGGGTGCTATCTAGCTTTTCAAGCACGCGTTCGCAGCATTGGCTGAATTGGTCGGCGAAGTGGATCAGTGTTTCTGCCAGATCGATTAAGTCTTTATCGACGGACGTAATACGCATTTTGTTGTCATCAAACGCCAACGGCAAACTATCAAAATAAATTTTAACGTCTTGCAAAGAGGTCACCAATGCTTTGATGGTATCTTGGATGTGTTGATACACCGCATCATCCAGCGTAATTTGCGTCTTGAACGTGTTTAACGATTTGGAAAAATGGTTAATCCAATCCGTTGAGCGTATCACAGAAGCTTGCAAGGCAAAAAAGTCGGTGGCTCTTTCTGCGAGCTGGTGACATTCATCAATCACCAACAACGACCGATCTAACGGTGGCAAAATAACGCCGCCACCCAGCTCTAAATCAGACAGCAATAAACTGTGATTGCTGATCACCACTTCCGCCGTATCAATGACTTTGCGCGCCAGAAAAAACGGGCATTGATCGATGTAGTTACAACGACCCCCGGCACAGCCGTAGCTGTCCGTGCTGATTTTATACCAATTATCCGCTGTTGTTTTTCTAGGGATGGATTCTTTCTCGCCGTCCCACGCCTTCTTCTCAAACGCCGCTTGCAGCTTCAGAAACACGCTCGAGGCTTTTTGATCATCAGAATACTGATCCTGATGAAACAACCGCGACAAACACACATAACGCCGCCGCCCTTTCGCGATCGCCGCCTTGATCTTCCGCCCTAAAATCTTCTCTGCCAACGGCACATCTTTGCTAATAATCTGCTCTTGCAACGCCACCGTCGCGGTACTCACAACCACGCTTTCGTCTTTGGTTTTGTTATTCAAGGCGGTTAAAAGGTACGCCAGCGTCTTACCGACGCCCGTAGGCGCCTCAATACAGGCGATTTTGCCCTGAGCTATCGTTGTTTCAATCGCCTGCATCATCGCGCGCTGTGACTCACGTATCTGTAAATCGCAGGCTTGCATGGCTTTGAAGAGTTTATCTGTTTTCATGGCGGGAAGTATAAAGCTTGATTAATCAAATAGCTATGGGTCTTTGTCGGTTTGCGGGAAAAATGTGCCGAAAATAGCATCAATCTGCCGGAAATGCTCGAATCTTAAGCTATAATTTCAGGAGAAGAAAGATGATAGAGGCTAGATTGATGAATAGAAAAGCTCTAAGTATTGACGCGTTGCTCAATCAGCTTGAGGCTATTGCAACGGATGTGAGCGTTATCAAGAAGGCACGAAAAGCGCTTGCAAGTGGTACTTCTTCTAGCGTATCTGCCGCAACAAAACATCTAGGTAGAAACAAGCAAATAGTCATTTCTGAAAACAAAGGCAAGAGTAGCACGGGCGAAGTATACCACGAGATTAATGCGCTATTAGAAAGAAAAAAAGTGCCCACTTCTATGTTAGCTCTAGCTATACACCATAAAGAAAACCAAACTTTTTTCACTAGAGCATCAAAAGGTAGTTTATTTAACAATTTGAAACGCAAGGCGTTAACCACAAACAACGTACGACAGAAATTTGCGATGATTTTACTTGCCGTCAATAGATTACATAGCAGAAATATCGTGCACTTAGACCTTAAACCAGCAAACATTCTACTCGACAAAATCAAGAAAAAAAATGGTCGGGCGCAAACCCTTACTTATCTTGGTGACTTAGACACCCTGACCGAAACTTCTTATAACGGGGAAATCCTTATAAAAAATCAAAGGGCCCTATTTGGAACCCCCTTTTTTTCACCTAATGAATACAACCACGCCTATAAGAAAGCATGTAGCAATAAAACCAGAGAAGAACAAGATAAGAGCATGAAAACATCCGTAAATTCGATGAACCTAAAGGCTATTGATAGTTATGCATTAGGAAAGATACTAGAAGAAATGCGAGAAAGCCTTACCATTTGTCCATCATGGTTTAGTAAAAAATCGATCGCGCTGGAAAGCAAATTAAAAGCAACGAACCCCAAAGAAAGACTAACTGTTGCACAAGCGATAAAAGATCCTTTTTTTGGAAAAAGTGCCCACGCTACAACCTATTTCAAAAAAGTAGAGTCGCTTTATGAAACCGCTGGATTTATTGATCATTATCTCATTGAGCCGCTCAAAGAAAAGCAAACGAATACGTCCAAAAAAGAATATGATGCATTTCACATGCTGCCTCAACAGCAGCTCCCGGTTAATTTTTCAAGAAAGGATCTATCGTAAGAGTTGATATTGCGAGCACAAGCAAGCTTTGGCGAGAAGTTGGCCGTTTTCTAAGATTCTTTGTGCTTGGGTATCTATAAACTTG
>Ga0233428_1001339_pt1 | contig 26614 bp, 23 predicted proteins | sample SI_118_April2016_4_FD_179890 | JGI IMG/M metagenome (GOLD analysis project Ga0233428, IMG submission 179890) | Seawater microbial communities from Saanich Inlet, British Columbia, Canada - SI_118_April2016_120_MG | ecosystem: Environmental > Aquatic > Marine > Inlet | place: Canada: British... | reverse complement strand
CGATCGGCACCACACCGACCTCAACAAGCGCCGGGGCAACCAAAGTTGCGAGCAACACATAAACACCGACTGTCGGCATGCCCATACCGAGAATGATACAAACGATGGCCGCCAGCACGAGCAAAATAATCAAGTTTCCGGCTGCCGCCTGAACCAGGACAAGGGTTAGAGCGAACCCTAGACCACTAAGATTAAGGACACCGATGACCATGCCGACGCAACCGCCGATCATAAAGATATCAATCACGCCCAACCCGGTGCCACGCAGCGCATTGAACAAATCTCCAAATTTAAGCCTTTTTCCCTTATAGCCAAAAGTCCCGGTCGCCAGGATGACCACGGCGGCGGCGGTAAGTGCGGAGAGTTCAGGTGAATAGTTAAAAACAAACAGCGCCACGACCAATGCAATGAAGGGCAGCGGGAAAAACCAGCCGGACTTTAAAACCGTAACAGCAGCCGGAATTTTTGATTCCTCAATTTTCTCCATATTGCCTTTGGCTGCTTCAAGATCGGCCTGGATAAACAGCGCAACGTAAAACAAAATGGCCGGAATGAGTGCCGCCAGGACAACTTCTTTGTAAGGGATTTGCAAAAACTCAGCCATCAGGAAGGCAGACGCGCCCATCACCGGCGGCATAAGCTGGCCGCCGGTCGAGGCCACAGCCTCGATCGCGCCTGCATGATGCGCCTTGTAGCCGCCTTTTCTCATCAGCGGGATCGTCACCACGCCGGTCGTCACGACATTTGAGACGGTGCTACCGGAAATCGAGCCAAACAGACTTGAGGCAAACACTGATATTTTCGCCGGCCCGCCGCGATATTTGCCCATCAGCACCATCGCAATATCGGTAAAGAACTCGGAGCCGCCTGAAATAAACAATATGCGGCCAAAAAACACGAAAGCGACAACAATGGTTGTCACAATACGCATTGGTGTGCCCAGAACAGACGTTGAATCCCAGCCGAGATAATAAATTAGATGCTCGATATCTATTGGCCGGCCTTCCATTTCACCCGGCAATCTGTCGCCCAACAAAGCCAAGGCCAGAAACAACAAAACAACTGATGTCAGAATCATTCCGACGGTGCGCCGCAGCCCTTCGATTAGGAGAACGGCCATCACACCGCCAACAACCAATCCTTCAATTGGCCGGCGACCGATCGCCTCGGTTAATTCTGGATACCAATAAGCGGTATAGGCCGCCACAACCGCGCCCACCACGCCCGCCAAAATATCATACCAAGGCACAGCCCCTTGCCGATACCGCCCTTTACCCGCCGGTACAGCCAGATATACCAGAGGCAAGGCAATCATCAGCATGCCGCCCAAATACTGTTCGGTATAGATCTGCAAACCAACATCCCGGTATAAATCCACCGCCCAGGCGATGGAGGATAAGGTCAGTCCAACTGCTAAAATGGTTACCAAGAGATCAAGCGCCCGGTTGTCTAGCCGCGCGGTTTTGGGAGCTTCAGTATCACTCATTAGCTAAATTCTTTTGTGAGAAAATTATAAATTCCGGGCGGCAGAGTGAACCACCGCCCGGTATTAGAAATCACCTTATTTAGGCGGCCACTGACCAATTTCTTTATAGAATTTGATCGCCCCTTTATGATATTGCAGCCCGGCATACTTCTTGGTCATACGCTTCGGCTTAAAGCCACCGAGGCCTTTAAACGATGCCAGCAAACCCTTTTTGTTGCCATGCAAAGCTTTGACAACTTTGTAGACGACATCAGCCGGCACTTCGGCTGCCGTATTAAGCAAAAAATCAAAGCCGATGATTTTGGTTGGCTTTAAGATACCGTGGTTCCGCTTCGATGGCTTAACCGTCATGGCATAGGAGCCCGGCAAAATCTTCTGCATACGGGCAACCGCAGCCGGAGAATCATCAATACTGAGGCCACGGATACCGCCGACTTTAGCGCTCACTTGCAGAACCTTCGCGGAACCGATGGCAAAGAACAGCATATCGTTCTTGCCCTTGGCAAAATCGCCCGCTGCGCGGACAACATTTGGCGCCGGGTTCATTTTAACGTCCTTATAGGTCAGACCTGCGTTGGCGAGATGCGCGGTAATAATTTGCTTAATGGCTTTTTGAACGGTGAAACCACCCGGCACATTCTTGCCCTTCAATTCTTTGATCGACTGAATCGGCGAATCTTTACGAACGAATATACCCACCCGCAACGGTGTCATAACGGCAGCGACGCGAAGGTTTTTCTTTGGTCCATTGCCTTCATACATACGAGAGCCAGCAACAAAGAAAGTTGTATCCCAGGCATTACCAAGGCCAAACTGGACATCACCGGCAACGATCCGGCGGTGCGCTGTACCACTGCCCGGCTGCACGCGTGCTTTCAGGCCCGCTTTCTCGGCAATCACTTTTGCCATTGCTGAACCGGATGAATGGGTGAATGAGCCAGGTCCCGTTGTGCCGATGCCGACGGTTTGCGCATTGGCAGCAATCGTCAGCAGAGTAGCTGACGCAAAGGTCACCGCTGCTAACTTCATATCTAAAGATTTGAATTTCATTTTATTTCTCCCCGCATTATTACTTAAAGTGGATTTAACCGCGTGAAGCTTAAGGTTACCATCCAGTAGCTGTCAAACTTAGAATCAAGGAAAAATATCGTGAACCGTTTACCCCACCTGACTTATGATGAGATGGAAGCAGACCAGCAGGCTCTCCATGATGAAATATTATCTGGGCCTCGGACAAGAATTGCCGGGCCGATGCATGCGTGGTTTCTCAATCCGGAATATGGCTCGCTGGTCCAAAAGGTCGGCGCCTTTTGTCGCTATGGCACATCCCTACCGCCAAGACTTTCAGAACTCGCCATCATCATCGTTGCCCGCCACTGGAACGCTAATGTCGAATGGTTTGCCCATAGCAAAATCGCGCTGGAGAACGGCGTGGCTCAATCAACCGTAGACTCGATTGAAAACAATCAACGCCCAGGCTTCGAGCACGCTGATGAAGCGCTCATTTACGATCTCACCAAATCCATCCTAGAGACCAAAGGTCTCTCGGATGAGCTTTTCCAAAAAGCCACTGACGAAATGGGCAATAAAACACTGCTCGAACTAACCGCTATTGTCGGTTATTACTGCAATGTCGCCATCCAGCTCAACGTCTTTGACATTGCCGAGCCCGAAGGCCGCATTTTGAAATCCGTGGACTAAGAAGAGTATTATGGACGCTATTAAAATTGAACAACCTATTACAGTTAAAGCCTTTGAAGACTACGTGATTGGCGAGAAACTGGAGCTCGGCTCCCATCTACTTGAGCGCGAAGAAATCATCGAATTTGCCAAGAAATGGGACCCCATGCCTTTTCACATTGATGAAGAAGCAGCCCATGCATCGATCTTCGGCTGCCTGACAGCTGCCGGTGCTCATATGGCGTCCATTCGCATCAAGATCATCCAAGATATCGGTGTTAATCCTTATGTAGTTGCAGCCCTGGGCTGGGACAAAGTGCGCTTTATCAGGCCCGGCCGTGTCGGTGATGAGCTTTTCCTTACCGTCGAATGCATCGAAAAGCGTCTCTCGCAATCAAAACCTGATCGCGGCATCGTCAATCTTCAATTTGAAATGACCAATCAGGATGGCGAACTCGTCTTCTCGATGTTGGATACAATTCTGGTACTCAAACAACACACCTAAAGTTGCCACACCTAAAGTTGATTGGCTTATCTGATATATCCCAATACCATCCCTCAAATAAATTTTATAGGGAGATTAGATATGTCCGGAGATGGACCCACATGGGATGAGATGGTCAGCAAATGTGAAGAGCTCGGCCTGCTCGCCAAAAAACTTTACGTCGTTTTCACCTCACCAACCAACGGGCTTGGCCCAATCATGGAAAATTTGGATGAGCACCTCGCTTACCAAAATAAAATCCAAAATGAAGGCATCATGTTCGGCGCTGGCCCGTTCCCGGATGATGAAGAGAAAAACTGGGACGGCGAAGGCATGGTGATTATCAGAGCCGAGTCTCTCGCAGCCGCCAAACAAATCGCCGATAACGACCCGATGCACAAAAGCGGCGCGCGATCCTATCGCATCCGGCCCTGGCTTTTGAATGAAGGCAAAGTCACCGTCGAGATGACTTTCTCCAATAAGGGTATGAACTTGGTTTAACGCGCACGTCATTCTGACGAAAGTCAGAATCCAGCCTCTATCTGGATCCTGGATCAAGACCGGGATGACAAGAGAGGAAAAAACAAAAAAACCGCGCTGGAACGTGTGTTCCAGCGCGGTTTTGATTAGTTTAGCTATCGTTACTTTTTAATACGATAGAGATTGTGGTAGCCGAGGACACCATCGCTTGGTGCTTTCATACCGCCGATACCTTTTTGGAAGACCACGCCAGCAATGGCATAGCCGAAAGGCATATAAGGTAGGACTTCGGTTTTAGCTCTCTCAAAATTGCAATGTGCTTTCTTGATCGCTGCATCACCACGTGCTGCTTGAACCGCTTTAATCGCTGCGTCCAATTTAGGTGATTTTACCCGCCATTCGTTGTCACTAGCATTCGACATCATTTTCATATCGAACACGGTCGGATGAACGTAAGAGCCTCGGGTAATCATGTAGGCAGGTGTGTTACCTTTAACAATCTTACCAACAACGCCGGTTGGTCCCCGTCCGCCCACTTTAACATTGGCAGTCACACCGACTTTTTTCCACATATCCTGGATCATGACGGCGATTTTTTTGAAGGTCGGAATGTTATAGGTCCAAAGATCGATGGGACCCACGTCAATACCTTTCAACAACGCTTTGGCCTTAGCAGGATCAAATGCCGGATAGGCAACATTGTCACAATGCCATTTGCTTCCTGGAGGGAAAGATTGGTCGGCGAATTTTTGCACGCCTTTCATTGCAATTCGAATAATTGCATGGCGATCGATCGCATGTGTCAAAGCTTGACGAACCTTGTTGTTAGCCAGAGCTTTGTTTTTGTGCATCTGGAAATTGATCGAGAAATGCAATTGCTTGCGATGACCCAATAGTACAGTCAATTTCTTATTTTTTTGCGCCAATTTCACGATACCGCCGCTCAATGTCCAAGCAACATCGATATCTCCTGCGCGCATTGCGTTCCAGAGACCCCGACCTTCCGGACCGGTGGTGATGCGATAGAAAATCTCATCGGCATGTTGCGCCTTTGGATTCCAATAGTTGGGGTTACGCACCATGGTAACGCCTTTGCCAGGGATCCAGCTTTTGACCATATAGGGGCCAAAACCCATCGACATCCGGTTGTAATCAGGCTTGTTTTCATTGGCTTTAGCAAAACTGGTTTCGTTCATGAACCAGATATAGAGGCCGCCATCTGAAACAAGTTCCTGCATCGCTAACTGAGTGCGACCAAAATGGAAGGCGACCGTATATTTATCATCGGCAACAACTTTTTGCAGGTCAGCGCCTAAAAGTGCCTTGAAACGTCCGGCTAATCTTGAACCCAACAGCCGACCGAAGTGATGAGTATAGGTCTCTGCGGTCAGTTCTTTACCGTTTGGCGCGCGAACACCTTTGCGCAATTCCATTTTCCAGATTTTGTAGTCATCATTATGGGTGAGCTTAACCGCAAGATTTGGAATGAGCTTGCCATTGGCATCGGCTGTAAACGGAACACCGTTAACAGCGTGAATAACCTGATAACGTCCCATGCCGCCTTGTGGCACACGGATGTGATCAAAGCCGCCAATATCGCGGTTCATGTGAACGGTAAACTTACCGCCCGTCCCACGCGGATGATCCGCCTGAGCCTCTGGCACGGCAAAAGCTGCCAGTGCGAAAGCCGCAACACCAGTAACCTGGAGGGCAGTTTTCAAATTAAAAAATTTAGTCATCTATAGAGTTCTCCCTTGTGTGAAAATTGCATTTTATTTTTGGAATATTTAATTAATTTCCAATTGTTGTTGAAACTAAGCCCGAGTTAGATTTCTGTCAAGAAACCCAGCCTAAACTTATGTTCAACTATTCGGCAGATACACGACTGAACCTGCCGTCTTACGTGCTTCTAAATCTATATGTGCTTGCGGTGCGTCTTGCAGCGGATAGGTCTTGCTGATCTCGATCTTAATCGTACCGTCGGATACCAAGGCCATAAGCTCGCCGGACACTTGTTCAAGCTCGGCGCGATCACGCACGAAATCCTTCATTGATGTGCGCTGAAAATAGAGCGAGCCTTTATCCATCAGCAACAATGGATCGAATTTGGGAAAATTGCCGGACGCATTACCATAGCCAACCAGCGTACCGCAAATCCGAAGACTGTCGATTGAGCCTTCAAAGGTCGAGGCTCCAACGCCATCATAGGCAACCGGCACACCTTCGCCGTCGGTGATTTCCCTGACCCGCTTGGCAAAATCTTCGGTCGAGTAGTTAATCGCATGGTCGCAGCCATAGGAGCGTGCGAGCTCGGCTTTTTCTTCGGTGCTGACCGTACCGATCACGGTCGCCCCCAAATGCTTGGCCCATTGGCAAAGAATGAGCCCGACGCCGCCGGCCACAGCTTGAATGAGAATGGTGTCGCCCGCTTTAACATCATAGCATTGGCGCACGAGATATTGCGCCGTCATGCCTTTGACCATCATGGCAGCCGCTGTCTGGTAGTCGATATCATCGGGCAAGGCGACAACGAATTTAGCCGGCATCAAACGAGCTTGAGCGTAAGATCCCATCGGGCCATTGCCATAAGCAACGCGCTGACCGACGCTTAAATTTGTGACGTTTTCGCCCACAGCTTCAATGATACCGCCGCCATCGCCGCCGATGATCGCTGGAAATTTATCGCCCGGCACGCCGTAAGAGCCGGACCTGTGATAAGTATCTCTGAAATTGAGGCCAATAGCCTCGTGTTTGATCCGGACTTCATCCGGACCCGGATCACCGACTTCAATGTCTTCCCATTGAAGAACTTCCGGCCCACCATATTGATGGATTACGATCGCTTTAGTCATTAACTCCCCCACTAACACTTCGGCTTTTGAATATTATTTTTCTTGGCCCTACAAAATCAAATGAGCAGAGTTTTAACAAGCTAATTGTTGGTGAATTGTCGAAATTTTTGGATTTGACTTGCAGTTTCAATTTGTATTGATTCTAATGTTAAAGAATAAATACAAATGGGGAATAAAATGATTAACGTTCAAGACGTCCAATATATCCGGCTCCGCGCACCTGATCTCGACAAAATGGAAACCTTTTTAAGCGAGTTCGGTATGCACCGCTCAGCGCGTACGGATAAGGCGCTTTATATGCGGGGCACGGATGCGGAGCATACCGTTCATATCACCGAGCTTGGTGAACCCGCCTTTTTAGGCATGGCTTTCAATGCCGCTAGCGAGGCAGATTTGGGTGTTATTTCCGAGCTCGATGGTGCGTCGGACGTGCTTGATAATGATGAGCCTTGTGGCGGCAAGAAAGTAATCTTAACCGATCCCGATGGCCTCAAAGTTGAGATCATCCACGGCATCAATAAGCTGGAGGCAATTCCAGTCAAAGAAGTTACGCCGTTTAACTCAGGCTCGCGTCGCCGCCGGGTTGGCCCGATTGTGCGTTCCTATCCGAGACCGTCACAAATCAAACGCCTTGGACATATTGTTCTGCGCTGTGGCGATTTTAAAGGGTGCGAGGAATTCTACAGAAATAAACTGGGCATGTTGGTCTCTGATTTCCTCTACCGGGGCGAGGAAGATAATCCAGGTGACAACGCCGCTGAATTCCTGCGCTGCAATCGCGGTCAGGAATATACCGATCATCATACCATCCTGGTTACCGATGCCGATGAAGCCGGGCTCGGTCATGTCGCCTTCGAAGTTGAAGATTGGAACGACCTCTCGGTCGGCCACTGGCATATGCAGGGCACCGACTACACCCATAACTTTGGGCTCGGCCGCCATATTTTAGGCAGCCAGCTATTTGATTACTGGTCCGATCCCTGGGGTAACAATCACGAACATTGGACCGATGGTGATCTTCTTAACGAAGATACCGAAGCAGGCTCCTTCCCGCTCCATACGGCGCGCGATGTTCAATGGGCACCGCCACGCTGAGTGTGACGCTGTCCACCAATTGAACACATAATTAACTTAGGACCGATTTCTCTTGTCCTAAATCCCATATTGTGAGATTTTCCTTTCAAGAAAAAATGTCGATATTTTAGGCATTGCTAAAACAATGACAGGAAGGCCTTTGTGATCAAAGTCACCGACATCGCTTACGCGAGGTTTCGCAGTCCCGATTTGGATGAGATGGAAGCATTCCTGGAATGCTTTGGTTTGTTTCGCTCGGCCCGTACAGACACCGCCCTTTACATGCGTGCCACCGATGAAGATCATCATGTCCATGTCACAGAATTGGGCGACCCCGCCTTTATTGGGCCCGCTTTTTATGCGGCCAGCGAAGCCGATCTCGAAGCTTTTTCACAAGTCGATGGCGTCTCAGCGGTTGAGGATATCGATGAGCCCGGCTGCGGTAAACGGGTCCGCATTACCGACCCCGATGGCTTTGAAGTCGAGGTCGTGCACGGCATCGAGAGGCTGGAACGCCTGCCGACAAATAATAGTTTCAAAACAAATTCCGGCGATGATGTCCGGCGCGAAGGTGATCTGGTTCGTCTCGACAAAGGCCCGGCGCGCTGCAAACGCGTTGGTCATATTGTCCTCAATGTCACCGATTTTAAAGCCAGTGATGCTTTTTACGGCAGCCATTTCGGTTTTGTTCATTCTGATGAATGTGTAAACGAGGAAGGCGAAACGATCTTTGCCTTCAATCGAATTGATGGCGGCAAAAGATTTGTCGATCACCACACGCTTTTGACAGTTCCCATGGAAGAAGCCGGATTAGGGCATCTCGCCTATGAAGTCGAAGATGTCAACGCGGTCCATATCGGACATGAATACCTCAAATCGAAAGGCTATCACCATTCCTGGGGCATTGGTCGCCATATTCTAGGCTCGCAGATCTTCGACTATTGGTTCGATCCTCTGGGCTTCAGGGTCGAACATTGGACCGATGGCGACATTTTAAACGAGGATATTCCGATGGGAAAAACACCGGCAGCAACAGCGCTCGATGTACAATGGGGCACCGGTCCCGAAACGCGATTGGCGAAAATACCTTAGCGGCGGGATAATATCCGTGCTAACAACAATAAACATGAATTAGAAAAAACAAATATTACAACGGGGACCGCTCTTAAATATGCTCACCAAATTTGAAAGTTTTATGCGACAAATTGGCCTGTGGGTCGGATTTGTCTTAGCCGTGGCTGCCATTTATGGCGCTGGCCCCTTTCCCTTTATTGAACAAGGTGTTCGATTAGGGGGCGCGATTGGCTCTGCGGTTATCATTACCTTAATGCTAAAACCACTGGCTAATGAATTTGGTGGCGAGTCACCAAACAGACGAATGTTCTTTTGGGTCATTGATCTGATAATTTTATTCGGTTTTCTGTTTACCCTGTTAAATTTTGCCGAAGTTTATGAAAGCCTCTGGGATGGCGTGGTAATTTTAGAAACGCCAACTCTCGCCATTGGCTTTTTTGGCACCATGGTCATCATCGATATGGTCAGACGAAACTTTGGCATAATATTACCCATTATCTGTATCCTGATGCTGATCTATGCCCAGTTTGGCGATCTGCCCGGCATATTTGGTCATCGTGGTTTTACCTTTGAAGAAGTAGTTGAGGTAAGCTGGTTTAGTTTTGGTGGTGTTTTTGGCCGCCCAACCGACATTGTCTCATCGATCGTGCTGGTCTTTATTGTCTTTGGCGCGTTCTTGGAAGCCACGGGTGCGACAACCATCTTGCTAAAAATGGCGACCGTCGCGACAGCTCGTGTTCGGGGTGGCACCGCTCACTCGGCGATTGTCGCCAGCGCCATGTTCGGCACAATTTCAGGCAGCCCCGTTGCCAATGTGGTCGGCACCGGCGTCTTTACGATCCCGATGATTAAGCGCCAAGGATTTTCAAATTCATTTGCGGGAGCCGTCGAAGCGGCCGCCTCTTCCGGCGGACAATTTACACCGCCGATTATGGCTGCCGTTGCCTTTATCATGGCAGAGCTCATCGGCGTCCCTTATATCCAAATTGCCATTGCTGCCGCTGTTCCAGCGTTCTTTTATTACTTCAGTCTGTTTGCCAGTGTTTATGCCGAAGCTGTCCGGCTTGGTATCGAGCCATTACCTGAAGATCAAATCCCGGTCTTATACAAAGACGATTGGGTCGAATCTATGCGCTTCATTGTGCCGCTGGTTGTCGTCGTCGCCGTTTTATTTGCCGGTCGATCAGCTGCCATGGCTGGTTTCTCAGCGATTGTCGCGGCTGTTGTGACAGGCATCATCATTGATCTGATCTATGCAGATAAGCGGCAAAACATCGGTGCTTATTTCAAGCAATGGGTTGAAGCTTTGCAAAAAGGTGGTGCACAATGTGCGCAAATTATGGTAGCGGTTGGCTCCATCGGTATTGTAATCGCCGTCGTAAGTCTGACTGGAGTTGCGGGAAATTTTGGCTCGCTCGTCGCCGAACTAGCTGAAGGCTCGCTGTTTGCAGCCCTCGCCGTCACAGCCATCGCTTGCCTCGTTCTTGGCATGGGTCTGCCGACATTGCCGGCTTATTTGTTCATCGTGTTATTTGTCGGACCCGTCATAAAAAGTTTGGGTATCCCGGTATTGCTGGTGCATATGTTTGTGCTCTATTTCGGCGTCTTATCAAACGTCACACCGCCCGTCGCAATTGCCGCCTACGCCGCCGCTCCGATCGCAGGATCCAATCCAATGACTACAGGATTTCAGGCGATCAAGATTGCAGCCGTTGGCTTTATCATCCCGTTCATTTTGATATATTATCCCTCGATCAGCTTTGTTATTGGCTTTGATTGGAGTGAATTCATATGGATTATGGTGCGCCTGCCGGTTGCTGTCTGGCTCATCGCTAGCGCCTTTATCGGCTGTGATACCCATGCACTTTCGGCAATCGAACGCATCTTGCGAACTCTATTTGCCGTCGTAATGTTGATCGTCGACCCAACAATGCAAATTGGCGGGTTTGTGCTCGGCGCCGGAACTCTGGCCCTGCACAGAATTCGTGCCCGTAGCAAACAAGCTGCGGTATAAAGTGCCTAAATTTGGACAAATTATGGGAGATATAGTACTGTTAAGTTAATCAACAAAAGGAATATCGGTTGCTTTTTTTCGAGCAGCTGGAACGTTTTTAAATCAACTGGGAGAACTCAAAAATGAGTATTAAACTAAACAAATTCGTAATCGCAGCTTCTGCAGCCGCCTTTACGTTTGCAGCCGCGGCCGCCGTCGAAGCTGCCGATAAACGCTACACCTTGGGCAGCCTCGGTGCAGGTACAACACCTTTCCTCGTTAACACCGCCTGGGCCAAAGCCGTTAACAAATACGTCCCCGGCCACAAAATCCAAGTATCCGCAGTTGGCGCGGCGACTAAGCACCAAGTGCTGGTTGCCAAACGCCGCATGGACTTTGCCATGGGCGCACAAGTTGCCTATCGTTTGATGGCCTATGAGATCGGACCCTTTAAAAAAATTAAGGGTGGCTTGGCGATGACGAAAACAATGAAGTCGCTATTCTCCTATCCGATCGGCGTTTATCATGCCGTCGTCTATGAAAACTCAGGCATTAAATCTTACAGCGACATTAAAGGTAAAAAGGTTTTCTTAGGCCCCCCTGCCGGTGTTGCGACACGTAATGTGGTAATGATTGTAGATGCGATGACCGGCTTCAAAGCCGGCAAAGACTTCACCCAAGTTAAAATGGGTTGGGGTCCGGCTGCTCAGGCATTCCAGGATCGCAAATTTGATGTTTGGATTTTGCCAAGTGCCGCGCCTTCGCCTGCCATTTCACAATTGACGCTGACCAATAAGGTGCGCCTGTTGCCATTGGAAGAAAATAAATTTGGCCATAAATCATGGAAAAAGTACTACTCCCAACCAGCACGCTTCTTGGCAAAAATTGATCCAAGTGTTTATGGTAAGAACTTGGTCAACAAAAAACCCGTCTTAACAACGGGCGCTTATGTTGGTTTGGTTGTGCGTTCCGACATGGACAACGACCTCGTCTATAAAATGATGAAAGCCTTCTGGGATCATCTCGACGAAGCTCACGCGCTTTCGGTTCAGTTGAAAGACACCTTGACCTATAAGCTCGCCGTCTCAGCAATGTCCGGTGACGTTCATCCTGGTGCCATCAAGTATTGGAAAGAAAAAGGTGTTAAAATCCTGCCACCTTACAAACTAACCCAGGCAGACGTCGATAAGTTCAAGGCAAAAGCTGCTGCTCGGAAAGCGAAAGCTAAGATGAAGAAGTAATACTTTTTCTCTAATATCTTAAAAGCCCGCTGGTTAATCTCAGCGGGCTTTTTTTATGGCTATTTTCTGCCGGGCATATCCAGCCCGACGCCTTCAAGATGGCCAAAATATTCCACGATTTTATCAAGGTCTTCTTGCGGCAGGGGTGGTGCTAAGATTGACGCGAGATTGGTTTCCAAATGATCGAGATCGCCGGTGCCAAAGAGCACGCTATCAACCCCCTTCTCGTGGCGGGCATAACGGTAGCAGGCATCCATCACGCTGGACGCCCCGCCTTCGTGCACCAAGAAGCCCAGCGGATCATCCGTTTCGGCAAACCAGTCCGGCAGCTCGTCATTGTCGACCAGTTCCTGGATATCGCTTTGCAGGCGTCCCGGCACAGAAAACAAAGAGCGGACAGCGAACATGATCATGGTGCCGACATTTTGCTCTTGGGTTTTTGGAAAGATGATCTCCCTGGCGTTCTGGTTCATCAGCGAAAACGCAAACATGATGACGTCAAAACAGTCTTCGCCTAAGGCCTTGGTTAAAGAAATATGTCTCGGATCAGGCGGCGCGGATTCGGTGATGCCGAGATATCTGATCTTGCCCTTCTCTTGTTCTTTCAGCAAATGCGGCACGATCGACAGAGCGTGATCGATATATTTAGGCGCGATGCCGTGGAGATGAAAAACATCAACATAATCGGTGCCCAAGAGTCGCAATGAATTCTCGAGCCCCGCCACAACATCTTCGGCGGAATAGACCGTCCCGCCCCAGGCGCCATGATGCTTGGTCGAAATCACCACTTGATCGCGGGGCACATCCTTGATCGCCATGCCAACGGCCCCTTCTGAGCCATAGGCATTGGCGGTATCGAGAAAGTTAACCCCCAAATCCAACGCCTTCCTGACGATATTTGCAGCATGCTCTTCGCTTTTGCCTTGCTTTAGTCCCAAGGCAGAACCGCCGCCGGCGCCAAGGCTCGCGACGCTTACGTTGAGCTCGGTCCGCCCAAGAGTGGTATATTCCATGATATTTCCCATTTTTAATTTTATGGCTCAATTGGTAGCGTCTCATTCCGTGTCTTGGCAAGCGCGATCCCTCTGATATTATTTTTAAAGATCATTTAGGGACCGGCTGATGAAACTCGTGACTTTTTTAAACCAGGATAACCAAGAACGTGCAGGTGTTTTGCTCGAGGCTGATCAAAAGATCATTGATCTTCGCGCCTCCAATGAAATGAACGGCGGCGAGCTTAATCCCGCCTTTTTGTCTGTGTTGGCCCTCATTGAAGGCGGTGAGACTGCCCTGGATGCAGCAAAACTGGAAATAGACGCGCCTCATGCAGATGCCATCATCGACGTTGGCGCGATCACTCTTTGCAGCCCGATCCCCAGGCCACCACAGATCCGAGACTGCCTTTGCTTCGAAGATCACCTTACCCAGGCTTATGAAGTTTTGCGGAAGGTAAAAGCTGCCGGCGAGCCCGACCCTGAAGCCGCCCTCAAGCAATATGAGGAACAAGGTCTCTACCGCATTCCGGAAGTCTGGTATCAGCAGCCAATTTATTACAAAGGTAATCGTTATTCAGTCATCGGTACCGGACAAGATGTGATCTGGCCGGCTTACGCCAACATTATGGATTTTGAATTGGAATTTGGCTTTTATATCGGGAAAGGCGGTCGCGACATTGCCCGAGAAAATGCCCTCGATCACATCTTTGGCTACACCATCTTCAACGACATCTCGGCCCGCGACACCCAGGCCGTTGAAATGCAAGGCGGCCTCGGCCCCGCCAAAGGCAAAGACTTCGATACCGGCAATATCATCGGCCCCTGTATTGTAACCGCCGACGAAATTGATCCCTACGACCTCACCATGATCGCTCGGGTCAATGGCGAGGAGTGGTCCAGAGGTTCCAGTAGTACGATGCATTGGAAATTTGAAGATTTAATCTCCTATGTCTCGCAATCGGAAACCTTACATCCAGGTGAATTCTTCGGCTCCGGCACGGTCGGCGGCGGCTCGGGGTTAGAGCTTGAACGTTATTTAGAGCCCGGCGATGTAGTCGAATTGGAAGTCGAGGGTATTGGCACGTTGCGCAATCGAATTGTTAAACAAAACTAATTTTTAAGGAGAAGATTATGGTTGAAAGCTTTAGACGCGTGGTCACCGGCCATGACGAGAACGGCAAATCTATCTTTATCGATGATGGCATAGCGCCCGCCGTTAAAGAAATGGAATCGATGCCAGGACTTGCATTGACCGATCTTTGGGTGACCAGTTCTGCACCCGCCGATAACAGTGGCCACATCGATGCCACGGACCGCGAAATTGTCCTCGAGCCACCAGCAAGCGGCACTATTTTCCGCATCGTTGAGTTCCCACCGGATTCTGCCTGGCGCGATAGTGCTGATGCCAAGGAGGCTTTCGACTCAATCGGGGCCAGCCATGCGACCGATGACAGCACCGATGATGCGATGATGCACAAAACTTCAACGGTCGATTATCTGCTCGTCCTCAAGGGCGAAATTTGGGCGATTTTGGACGATGGTGCCGAGACGTGCCTCAAGCAAGGCGATGTTATGATCCAGCGTGGCACCAATCATTCCTGGAGCGTGCGCACCGAAGAGCCGTGCCTCTTGATGGCTGTCTTAGTCGATTCCAAACCGCTTTAAGGATTAAAGCGATGAACATCGCGAGCCTGTTAGCGAAATCAGCCATCACTTGGGCGGTCCGACCAGCCCTCGCTCTGGGCTCGGATATTGTCCAAAGCTACAGTGAACACGCGGAAGAAGCTGCTCGTTTGGCCGGAGGGCTCCGCCATTCACTCGGCTTAAGTCCGGGCGAGCGTATCGGTATAGCGATGAAAAACAGCCCGGCCTATAGCACCACACTTTTTGCCGCCTGGCATGCGGGCTTGGCCGCCGTGCCGATGAACGCCAAGCTCCATGCGCGGGAGTTCGAATTTATACTCAAAAATGCCGGCATCACGGTCTGCTTCGTCGATGATGATTTGGTAACGACGCTGAAGGACGCCTCGCAAGATATTCCAGACGTTACCCTCATAAATATCTCCAGCAAAACTTATACGGATTTAATCGCCCACGATGAGATCGACATGGCAGAGACCGACCCAAATGATCTCGCTTGGCTGTTTTATACCAGCGGCACGACGGGACGGCCCAAAGGGGCTATGCTCAGTCATCGCAATTTATTGATGATGACGATCAGCTATTTCGGCGATGTCGATCCGGTTAGCGAGTGCGATAGCTTGCTCCACGCCGCCCCAATGTCACATGGTTCCGGGCTCTATATCCTGCCCTACGTTGCCAAAGGCGCTTTGCAGATTATCCCTAGGAGCGGCGGATTTGATCCGGCTGAAATTGCCGGTCTGTTGTCAAAGTATCAAAACGTCAATGCGTTCTTTGCACCGACCATGGTGACGCGTCTGATCAATGCGCCGGAGATCACCCCGGGCAGCACCGAAAATCTTAAAACCATTGTCTATGGCGGCGGGCCAATGTATGTCGAAGATTGTCTGAAAGCGCTTGCTCTCATAGGCCCAAAGCTTGTGCAAATCTACGGCCAAGGCGAAGCGCCGATGACCATCACGGCGCTGTCGCGTGCTCAGCACACCAACTCCGAAGATCCGCGCTATTTAGAAAAGCTCGCCTCAGTAGGCACAGCCAGAAGTGATCTTGAGATTTGCATCCAGGGTGGTGACGAGCAGCCGCTGCCGGCGGGCGAGATCGGCGAAGTCTGCGTCAGGGGCGATGTCGTCATGCAAGGCTATTGGAACAATTCTAAAGCAACGCAAGAAAGCCTGCGTGGTGGCTGGCTTCATACCGGCGATATCGGAGAACTCGATCAGGAAGGCTTCCTCACACTTAAGGACCGCTCCAAGGATGTCATTATCTCGGGCGGCTCGAACATCTACCCCCGCGAAGTTGAGGAGATATTGCTACAACATAGCGGCGTTCTCGAAGCGTCAGTCATTGGCCGACCTCACGTCGAATGGGGCGAAGAAGTTGTCGCCTTTATCGTCTGTCAGACGGATGCGAAAGTCACCGAGACAGAACTAGACCAGCTGTGCCTCAATAACATCGCCCGCTTCAAGCGGCCCAAAGCCTATCTATTTGTCGCTGAACTACCCAAAAATAACTATGGCAAAATATTAAAAACAACTTTGCGTGAGATGCTTCAATCCAATTGAGTTACGTTGTTCAAGTCAGCGAGAATTTGGGATACCTACCCCTCGTTAATTCCCGCATAGCGACGGAGGCGGATGTCGGCTTGTTCTTTGTGGCCGGCGAAGCCTTCGAGCGCGCAGAGCCGCGAGCAGTATTTGCCAATCTCGACCGAGGCCTCTTCTGTGATGCGTTGGTAGGTGTGGGTTTTAATGAATTTGCCAACCCATAGCCCACCGGTGTAACGCCCGGCGCCTTTGGTCGGCAGCGTGTGATTGGTGCCGATGACTTTATCGCCGTAAGATACATTGGTCTCAGGTCCTAAGAACAGCGCGCCGTAATTGGTCATGTTGTCCAAAAAGTAGTTCGGATCCTTGGTCATCACCTGGACATGTTCTGAAGCCAAACGATCAGCCTCAGCCAGCATCTCTGCTTCACTGTCACAGACAATTACTTGGCCGTAGACCTCCCACGCCTGGCGCGCGACTTCACCGGTCGGCAAGATATCGAGCTGGCGCTCCACTTCTTTCATGGTGACCCGAGCAAGTTCTTCGGAATTGGTTAACAGCACCGCCGGGCTGGTCGGTCCGTGCTCGGCCTGGCCCAACAGATCAGCAGCACACAACTCACCATCAACGCTATCATCTGCGATAACCAGTGTTTCCGTGGGACCAGCCAGCAAGTCAATGCCGACCCGGCCAAAGAGCTGGCGCTTGGCTTCGGCAACATAGGCATTGCCAGGGCCGACCAGCATATCTACCGGCGCCACTTGATCGGTTCCGAGCGCCATTGCGCCCATCGCCTGAACGCCGCCCAGGCAATAAATCTCATCCGCGCCTGCCATGTCCTGCGCAACGACAATCGCTGCGCTAGGCTTACCTTCAAAAGGTGGTGCTGAGGCGATAATACGTCCCACACCAGCAACTTTGGCTGTCACCACACTCATATGAGCGGAGGCCACCATCGGGTATTTGCCGCCCGGCACATAGCAGCCGACCGAATTGACGGGAATGTTTTTGTGACCAAGTGTCACGCCGGGGAAAGTTTCCTGCTCCACATCGACCAGAGCCGCTTTTTGAATTTCAGCAAAGCCCCGCACTTGGGCCTGAGCAAATTTAATATCCTCAATGTTTTGCTCGGTTACCTGTTTATAACAAGCATCGATTTCTTCCCGGCTGAGCCTAAAATTCTCCGGCCGCCAATTATCAAACTTCCCAGAATAATCCTTCAACGCCGCATCGCCGCGCGCTTTGATGTCATCCAAGATATCTTCAACCGTCTTGCGTACCTTTGCATCGGCATCGTCTTTTTCTTCCTGACTGATACCTTCTTTTAAAAACCGGGCCATTGTTTGGTGCTCCTTCGAAACTCAAAATGTACTTATTGATCAAATGATCATTTTTGAGAGTGTATAGAAAATTATAGCCTGCCTGACAAACCCTTCACACGCCATTTTTGCGGCCCAAGATCGATATTGCAGCGTTTACAGTGTGTCTTTGCGATGCTACGCAAGAGCCAGATAACTGAAACAGTGGAACGAAGCCATGACCGACCCGGTAGACGTAAAAGCTCTAACCTCCGCCCCTAACTTTGACGGCCAAATCGCGTTGGTTACAGGCGGCGGCAAAGGCTTAGGCCGCGCGTGCGTATTAGCCCTGGCAGCAGCGGGTGCCAAGGTGATTGCCGTTGCCAGAACTGAAAGCGATCTTCAGGAAGTTCAAGCGCACAATCCCGACAAGATCGACTATTGGGTTGAAGACGTCTTAGCAGATAATCTCTATAGCAAGATCGAGGCGATGGACCAATTGGATGTCCTGGTTGGCTGTGCCGGTGGCAATAAGCCCGAACCGGTCTCAGATATTACCGTGGAGACCTTGGATTGGATGCTGGACCTTAATGTGCGGGCGATTTTTAGAGCCTCGCAAAGCGCTGCCAAAGTGATGCTCAGCCAAGGTTCCGGCTCAATTATCAATATGTCGTCACAGATGGGCCATGTCGGCGCACCCAACCGCACGCTCTATTGCACGACCAAACACGCGGTCGAAGGTCTGACCAAAGCGCTGGGTGTCGAGCTGGCCCCCAACGGCATCCGCGTCAATGCCGTCGCGCCAACTTTCATCGACACGCCGATGACCCGCCCGATGTTTGAAAATCCAGAGTTTAAAAAGACGGTCGTCAACAACATCGCGCTCGGTCATGTCGGCACCATCGAAGACGTCGCCGCAGCGGTGTTGTTCCTAGCCTCCCCCGCAGCCGCCATGATCACCGGTGAAAGCCTCAAAGTCGACGGCGGCTGGACAGCTTGGTAGGTAATCCTAGCTCAACAATGCCTCGGCAGCCTCGACAAAGCTCACCTGTTCCAGTGGTTTTGAAATTGTGCTGTCGGCCCCTAATACTTTCGCCGCTTTAAGAATGCCGGTGCCGGTTTTGTCTTTACCCGACATGGCTAATATTTTTAAGGCTGGCATCAATTTTTTGACATCTTGGATCAATTCAATGCCATCGACGTTCGGCATGGCAAGATCTGTTATGAGAAGATCAAAGCTCCCGGCGCACAATTGTCTTTGGGCATCCTGACCGCTCAAAGCTCCTGCCACGGAGTGGCCACCTTGTTCCAACCAATGGCGTGTAAGGTCGAGTATGATTTGATCATCATCTGCAATGAGTATATGTGCCATCTCACCTCCGAACCAATTATTTCACACCAAGCTGCATTATTGTACTGAAAATGAAGCAAGTTGAATAGCTGTGGAACTTTACGAAATTCTCAACGAAGGTTCCAGATAGCTTTGTTACATTGACGCAAATCAATTCCAATTCGCCCCCATTCGCCTAAAGTTCTGTTCTGAATGGGGATTTGGAAGCGCGCGTGGCCGAAAAAAATCACACCAAGGTCGACATACTCGTCATAGGCGGCGGTTTTGCCGGGCTGTTTGCGGCCATCAAAGCGGCCGAGCAAGGCTGCAGCGTTACGCTCGTCGACAAAGCCTATGCCGGAAAATCCGGCTCCTCTCCTTATGTCGGTCACTTCGCGGTTTTTAATCCCGATTGGGGTCATGATTATGATGCCTGGATGGAACATGTCAGTACCATCGGTGAATACATCAACAATCGTGACTGGACAGATATGCTCTTCTCCGAGTCGCTTGACCGCTATCATGATCTCGTAGAGTGGGGTGTCGAATTTGAACACGATGAGAACGGCGACCTGATCTTCGACACCTATGAAGGCATGGTCCCCAATGCACCCTTGTTAAAACGCTGGGTATTTGGCCCGGTGATCCGCAAACGAGCCGTCCACAGCGGGGTTAAATTCGTCAACCGAGTGATGCTGACCGATTTAATCACGGTAGATGGCGTTGTCTCAGGCGCGGCTGGCTTCTCATTGGACGATGGCAGCTTCTGGTCTTACGAGGCAAAAGCGGTTGTTATCTGTTCCGGCGGCGGAGCCTTTAAACCGCAAGGCTGGCCGGTCTCTGAGCTAACCGCTGACGGCGAATATATGGCCTACCGTATCGGCGCCGAAATCTCTGGCAAGGAATTCAACGAGCCCAAAAGCGCGAGCCGGGACTATCCAGCCTACACCATGGGCATGGGCTGGACCGAACACGGCCGGTCTGTCGGCCCGCCGCCGGACCTCGGGCCGCCCCAGGCCCAACGCGTTAAATGCATTAATGTTCACGGCGAAGAGATCACCAACCGTCCCGGATCTAACCACCTGGAGCTTGAGTTTGAAGCCCACCAAGGCCGCGCGCCGGTCTACTACCGAACGGCGGATGGTGGATTAACCGAACGTATCGGTGGGGCGGCAACCGGGTTATCGGTCCACGGCAATGAAGGCCTGGTGCCTCAAAGTAAAAACTGCGACAGCAATATTCCAGGCTTGTTCGCTGCCGGTGACACCTGCTCAGCGATGTTCGTTGGCGCAACCTACCCCGGCATTGGCTATGGCTCTACCGGTGCCGCCGTTACCGGCGCCCGGGCTGGGCTGGCGGCGGCTAAATTTATCAGTGACATCCCAGAAGTAAAAATATCAGCAAGCCAGCTTAGCGATCACGAGACAAAGATTTTTGCCCCAACCAAACGTACCGGCGGATTTGGCCCCCAATGGCTGACCCAAATTCTGCAAAATGCAATGTTCCCATACTACGTATTATTTATAAAACAGGTCGACCGCCTGCAGGCAACGCTAACCATGGTTGAGTTTATGCGGGATCATTTGGCGCCACAATTGCGGGTCGACAATCCGCATGATTTGAAATTAGCCCACGAAGTCCAAAGCATGATCTATAACGCCGAAGCCAAGCTGCGAACCTCGCTCTATCGGGAAGAAAGCCGCGGCACCCATTACCGCGAAGATTTCCCCAACCGCAACGACCCCGATTGGCTGGCTTGGATTTCCCTGCAACGCGACGGTGATCAAATGAAGCTATGGAAACGGCCGATCCCGGAGAAATGGTGGCCCGATTTGTCGCAACCTTACGAGCAACTCTATGCGGCTAGGATGCCGGGTGAAACCTTGGAGGCGGCGGAATGACGATTAATCGAATTGAGCCGGACCTTTGCAATTCCTGCCGCCTCTGTTTCCTGACCTGCCCGATGGATGTCATCCGCATGGATGCCGACAATGTAAAAGCCGTTATCACCCATCCAGACGATTGTATGCTGTGTGGCCTCTGCATGGTGGAATGCGAACACGACGCCATCTTTGTCGGCGCAGAACGGACGCCACCACTTATCACCTCTTGGGGCTAAGCCGCTACCAAAGCCAAACAGCCTGACAAACCATCAGCTAGATTTACAACTGCAAATTTGATCAATCTCCAATTTTCCAATGTCTGCTCACCCCGAAAGCGGACATTGTTAACTTTTTGCTTTGAATTCACTAATGCCGAAATTCAGTGATTTAGGTAGTGTAATTATTTAGCTATTGGATGACCACTTCCTCAGGGAAGCAAAGGCTATCCATTTGATTTTGATCAATGCGACGCTGATTGAAATTAACTAAATATTTTTCCTGACTTACTGACAACTCTGACGACTTCGCTGACATTAATTTTAGATCAGCGAGCGTGAAATTATTATTTTGGGAGTAATTATGGCTCAAGATGTAAAATCAGATTTAAATTTCGGCGATCAATACAGCGCCTGGGTGAATGAACGGCATATCACAGATACCGAAGAGGATGTATATGTCGAACAGATAAAATCTCTCGGCTACGCGATAATCGAAGATAATTATGACGCAAGCGACCTTAAATTCATCCGCAAGAATATCGATAAAATATATGCCCGTCAGGTTGATGAAATCGGTGGCGAACATCATTTGACCGAGATCGGTGACGCAAACATCGCACGTCAACTTCTAGCCTATGACGACTTTTTTCTCGATTGCGCAACCAATGAAAAAGTACTTGGAATCGTCCGCCGATTGATGGGCGATTATTTCGTTCTGTACCAACAGACAGCGAATTTACATAAACCGGGCGTCGTGCATACTACCCACCCCTGGCACCGCGACCTAACTTTTTGGCATTACACTTCTTCCCGCCCGCTAGCGATGACCGCGTTGCACGTCATTGATGATTATACAGATGATTGCGCACTCAAAATTTTGCCGGCGACACATCTTCGGGAAGATTTTCCTTCTAACGCCTATGTTGACAATAATGCCGTAAAAGTCTCCGCTAAAGCAGGAACGATAATTGTGTTCAATTCGATGATGTTCCACCGGGCTCCTTACAATTATTCCAATGAGGTAAAACGCTCAATGCCTCATTTTTATACTATGCACCTGATCAGGCAGGAAATTAGCCTACCCCGCATTCTTGGTGGTAAGTGGAGCCACGATCCGTTCCTCCGCCGCTTCCTCGGTTACGACATTATGTCCCAGGATAGTGTTGTTGACTGGCGGCTCGAAAAGCTCTCGAACAAAAGGAAAACCCTTAAAGCACACTAAATTTACCGATTTTCCAAAGTGAACCTGAAGTCAAATTAATATGCATATGACCTAGATCAACGACAATATGACGAGGATCACCAAATACTGCGACAATGAATATATATGATCCATACAAATTTCTAGGTTTTCCCGACAACATATCGGCTTTTCACGAAAGACGAATCGTCGCTCCTGTTCATATACGTATCAAGCCAATAAACCATTGTAATCACGGGTGCTGGTACTGTGCTTATCGGGCTGGCCAGCTGGCTCTTGGTGAAAATATGGACCTCAGGGACCGTATCCCCGACGAGAAAATGGTCGAAATTGTCGATGACGTGATTGAGATGGGTGTTAAGGCGATCACTTTCTCAGGCGGCGGCGAACCCTTATTATACAAATCACTTCCCAATCATGTGCGACGACTTTCAGAAAATGGAGTTCGCGTCGCAACACTAACCAATGGCTCAAACCTGAAAAACGTAGTGGCTGACGCTTTCGCAAATCATGGTACGTGGGTTCGCGTCTCAATTGATGGGTGGGATGACGAGAGCTATGCAAATAATCGGGGAATTAAAGTCGGTGAGTTTTCGAAGGTCGTTCAAAATATGCGTGATTTCGTTGATCGAAAAAGCCAATGCACTCTTGGTGTCAGTTTTATCATTGACGAAAAAAACTGCCATCACATATTCGATGCCTGCCAGCTGTTCAAAGATATTGGCGTTGCACATGTCAAACTTTCCGCCGCGTTCGTCGCCAATGAACTCCACGACAATACTCGCTACCATCAGCGAACCGCCCAGGTCGCCACCGCGCAAATCGAAACCGCCCAAACGCTGAACAGTGAGAAGTTTCGTATCGTCAATCACTATCACGAAATGGAACGGCGGTTCGACAAACCTTACCAGACTTGTCCCTTTATGCAGTTTCTAACTGTGATCGGTGCAGATTGCTCCGTATATACGTGCCAAGACAAGGCATATACCAATGATGGGTACCTAGGTTCAATTGCTGACCGAAGATTAAGCGACGTGTGGTATTCCGATAATTTGCGAGACAGAATATTTGGCTTGAACCCGCAAAAGACCTGCAATCATCACTGTGTTGCGCACCAAAAAAACATAATTCTGCATGAGATGCAGTCTGTTGATCAGGCTCATCAGCCTTTTGTTTGACGGCCATCAGATTATCTGTGAATTGCCACACTCTAGATTTGACCCATTTGCAGAAGCGGTTATAAGCGGCAGTCCGTGACCGCCAATTTTTTCTCAGTTAGCTATACCGGGGTAAAATTGAAGAGCATTACAATGTCCATGATTTATTGGATAATTTGTTTTATCTCACTTAGCATCATTCGGAGATAATAGTAGTCAAAGCTTGACCAATTTGCAGGGAGTTGATGTCCGCTTCTGGCGAATAGCAGACATCGGGCGGCATCAAATTGGCGTCCGCTCTACCCCCGATAGCGGACATTATCGAGATTCCGCATAAGAGTCTGATTCTGACCCAAAGCGGACCTCGGGTAAAAATGATCATTCGGAAAAAATGTAGACGTTTTCCGGCCAAAATGATGAAAGTCAATGCGCCAGTGTACAGATAGGTCTAATCTTTGTGTTTAACTAATATTGCGGGGTCTCCATAGCCCTAATAAGTCGGACAATTTAGTACTCGGAGATTGGAAGATGGTGTTTACGGACCTATCAAACAATCGAACAAGATTATTTCTCATACAGCTGATTATTTCCTTTTTAACAGTAGTTCAACTAACGACAGACGTGCAGGCGGATGATTGGTCGAAGATTAGGACCCAATCAGCGATTGCCACAGCCTATAATTTTGCTCCATTGCCGAACAATGCCGGACAGGGCATAACGATCGCCGTTCTTACAACTGGCATAGCTAATAGCCTACAGACAAAGCTACGGTCCCGCGTTCGAAATGAGAATTTTGTGACAACGGAGCCAGCAAGCGATCTTCACGGTTTTGGTTCACATTCAGTTTCTATTCTTGCTGCCCTCGCGCCCAAGGCAACCATCATCTCACTCAAAGTGCTCTTCAAGAACGGCCAGAGCAATTTTACTCTCGTTGCCAAAGGTATTGAAAGAGCGGTCACTCTTGATGCGAATATCATTGTTATAACACTTGGCGCCCGTCCGACGGCTAATTATTCCAGAATAAACAAGGCAGTGGCCAATGCACAAAAAAAGGGAATAATTGTCTTAGCCGGGGCCGGCAATTCCGGTAAGGCTCAGATCGCCTATCCGGCAAATGTCGATGGTGTGATTGCCGTGGGTTCAACTGATGTGCACGATATTGCGTCCAGCTATAGCAACTATGGTAGCAAGATTGTCTACGCCCCTGGTAAAAATATTATCGCCCATTGGAAAGACAAGTTGCGACCAATAAGCGGCACGACCAGGTCAGTAACCGTCGCTGGCGCGATTTACGCGGTACTTTGGTCGCAGCGTCCATATGCCACAGCCCGACAGATTGCAGATGCAGTCACCCGGACGGCACGAATAATATCTGTTAAGGGCGCGAGAGCAAAGCGCATCGATGGTGCCGCCGCGCTGAAAGCTTTACAGCGCTAGACAAAACCGCTACCGAACTGGAAATATAGAAGACCGACTAAGATCATCCGCTTCTGGCTATCAGCCGACATCAAGCTGCGTCAAATTAGCGCCTGCTTTACCCCCGAAAGCAGACATCGAGCGTATATACTCAAGGAGTCCGTTATTGACCCAATGCGGACATTCACTGGTCGGGAAATGATTTAATGATTAATTGCAAAAAGGGAGCAGTAACAAAATTAAACCTGAAAACAGTATATGTAATTGACGCGACCGGGCGCTATATTTCAAGTGGACGTCCCGTTATACCGATAGCAAGACGTACCGTCGTTTTCTTGATGGCTCCAATTTCTTCCATCGCAATCCAAACATATCTTCATGTTATTCAAAAACCTTTAAGGTAACTTTTTGCCAGCAAGGTAACCCGCTCACCGCCAAATATGGACGAAATTCTTTCGCCAATGCAATGAGCGGGTTGTGCCATGTGTCACTATTCGCTAGCAGAAATCCCTATCAAGATTTTCGCTAACTCTTCTGTCTGAGAATAAAACGGACTATGGCTTGCCTGCAGCGTATGCACCGACGTTTTATTTTCCATCTCCTTATCTACAGAAGTAATCATAAAATCCGCTCCGGCCAAGGGGATCACTCGGTCCTCGGCACAGCGAATATAATGCCTATCTACTTGTCCATATGCTTCTTTTGTAATCGCGGACGGTTGGACAAAAACAGATGCTGGCTCATCGCAATGCAACTTACCTCTAACGTCTGAAAAATCATCTTCTGTAAGGTCGCCATAAAACGCCTGACGCATTCGATCTATGTAAACTGGGTCTTCAGAATTTGGATCTAACCGCATCGCACCGGTTTTCTCCGGGTCTGCTAAGAGTAATGTCCGCACAAGAGAACTAGACATTATTTCATTTTGAATCATCGCTACTGCTGGCATTCCGGAGGGCAGCATAAAGCCCGAAATATATATCACCGACGCGATCTTATCAAAAACGGCCTCACAAACAGGGGACAACGTCACGCCGCCCAATGAATGACCCACCAGAATAACTTGACCATTTCCGAGAGACTCCGCCTGTTCAACAGCGGTAATTATGGCATCAGTGCGTTGTTGTTGGTTCACACCAGCATTTGGGGAAGCCTCGGTGGCAAATACCCCAGGGTTTAACGGGCGATCATGAAAGGAAGCTGGAAATTTGGCATTGTTGCCAGCACCTGGAAGATCAATCGCAACTGCCGCATAACCATCGTTAGAAAGTTCTTTAATCAATTTGTCCCAGCAGCCGCCAGAGTGCCAAGCGCCATGCACCAGAACGAATGCAGCTTTTTGTTTTGGATCGATAGATGTGTTCATTAGAAGCTCCTTGTCTTTAGTTTGTGTCTATCGGATAGCGCCACTGTCACACAATATTGGGTGAAAGGCAGTGGCGGTTTCAGACTATTAAATTGGCAAAAACGGCCAATTTTACGCGACAAATTTATGAGGTTACAAAAAAGAATTCGGCTCAATTGAATTATTTTTTATACGCACCAGGGGTAACGCCATCCCATTTTT
>Ga0233428_1001336_pt1 | contig 26681 bp, 26 predicted proteins | sample SI_118_April2016_4_FD_179890 | JGI IMG/M metagenome (GOLD analysis project Ga0233428, IMG submission 179890) | Seawater microbial communities from Saanich Inlet, British Columbia, Canada - SI_118_April2016_120_MG | ecosystem: Environmental > Aquatic > Marine > Inlet | place: Canada: British... | reverse complement strand
GAGCCATTACTGCTGTCAGGAATCTCTCCCCACTTTCGTGGGGAATTTCTCCACACTCCGCGCTAAATGCCGATGTCATCACCTCCTACCGATGAATACCGCGCCGTTTTCGAGTCGTCCCCGGACGGGACCCTCGTCATGGATGCTGAAGGCAAAATCTGGGATGCGAATCCTGAGGCGTGCCTCATGTTCGGCTGGTCGCGTGAAGGGATCATCGGACTGTCGGTAGATGCCCTCGTGCCGGAGTCTCTGCGTGATGGGCATCACGCCCATCGGGCTCGCTTCGCCGAGAAGCCACACAATCGGCCCATGGGAATCAGCTTGGACTTGTACGGAGAGCGGAAGGACGGCTCGGTATTTCCGGTGGAGATCAGCCTCAGCCCCTGGCACACAGCTGATGGCCAGGTGCGGGTGATTTGCGCGGTCCGGGACATTACGATCCGCAAACGCCTTCAGAACTTCTCTGAAGGTGCACTCCGAGCCACGGAGGACGAGCGCCAGCGGATCGCCCGAGAGCTGCATGACGACACTGCCCAACGGCTGGCCACACTCATCCTGCGTGCTCGGGTCCTTGCAGAAGAACCAGACGCGGCGGCACGTGTGCGTCTCCTGGGCCAGATTCGCGAAGAAATCGTACAGGCGGCTGACGGAGTGAAGCGGATTTCGCGGGGACTCCGTCCGCCAGAGTTGGAAGAAGTCGGTTTGGCGGCCGCACTCATCGCCCATTTCCGGAATCTCAATGAGGGGACCGGGTTTCAGGTACACGCGGATCTCGACGCGGTAGAGTCGCACCTATCCCTGAACGCGAAGCTGGCGTTGTACCGGATTGTTCAGGAGGCCATCTCAAACGTCATGAGGCATTCCGGAGTGGAGCACGCCAAGGTGACCCTGATCGAAAAAGACGGATACGTGGTTGCGGAAATCGCCGATACTGGGCGAGGATTCCTGGCGACCGGCATGCTGGGAGACGGACGAGGGTTGGGCCTTGTCGGTATGCATGAGCGAGCCGCGATGCTTGGCGCGGGCCTCACAATTGATAGTGTGCCAGAAAAGGGCACCCACATCCGAGTTGCAATTCCGGTTTCCGGGGAGACTTCATGAGTAGCGCGATCAAGGTCCTGCTGGTCGATGATCACGCGATGTTCCGAGCCGGCATCAAAGTGCTCCTCGAAGCAGGGGGGCGGGTCGATGTCGTCGGCGAGGCGTCGTCTGGGGATGAAGCGGTAGATCGGGTGCGTGAACTAAAGCCCGACGTCGTGGTCATGGATTTGTCGATGCCGGAGTCGAATGGCCTCGAAGCGACGCGGCGCATCGCGGCCCTCAAGCTCGACACGAAGGTGCTTGTGCTCACGGTTCACGCCGAAGAGGAATACCTCGTGCCGGTCGTGGAGGCGGGGGCGAGCGGGTATCTCACGAAGACGAGTGCCGACACCGACCTCATGGAAGCGATCAAGGTCGTCGCGCGCGGGCAGGTGTTCTTGCCGCCGAAGGCCGCCACGTTGCTGTTGCAGCGATACAAAGCGAACGAGTCGGACGATTCGGTTGGGCTGCGCGACCTGAGCACAAGGGAACAAGAGGTTCTGGCGCTCACCGCCGAGGGCTTCAGCTCCCGTGAAATTGGAGAGAAGCTCTTTATCAGCCCCAAGACCGTGGACACGTACCGGTCTCGGATTATGGACAAGCTGGGGCTGAGTCACCGGAGAGAACTCGTGCGATTCGCCTTGAGGGTGGGGCTGCTCAAAGAGGTGTAGCGTCTGGTTGGGGTTGGCTCGCACCCGTTCGACATCTGGGACGGAGTGGTGCGCAGCGCCTGGGGCGGACGGGAGTGGCCAATCTGTCCTGCCCGTCGCACTCTTGGGCCTCAACTCCAGCCCATGGTGAAGCTCGATGTCTCGATTCGTTCGTGTAGTGGCCGTGTTTGCGATTCTTGTGGCGATGCCCACGGTGGCAATTTCCCAGACGGTAGAACAAAACGACAGTTCGGCGCGTGCGGCTCGGCGCGGGAATTCTCTCCCGTTGATTCCGACTCGCTCCATGGAATTCACGGCTACTGAAGGCACGTGGATTTCGCTCGACCTGTCCCGGGATGGTGAGACGATCGTGTTCGAGCTGCTGGGGGACTTGTACACGCTCCCGGTTTCCGGAGGGACCGCGACGCGGATCACCAGCGGGCAGGGTTACGACATGCAGCCCCGGTATTCACCAGGCGGCGAGCATCTCGTGTTCGTAAGTGACCGAGATGGATCGGAGAACGTGTGGATCGCCGACGCGGACGGCGCGAACGCCCGTCAGCTCACCGATGGCGAACGAGAGAACTACATGTCCCCCGTGTGGACGCCCGACGGCGAATACGTGATGACGGCGAAGGGCACGCAACAATGGCTCTACCACCGTGATGGTGGCTCGGGTGTTCAGGTCACGGGGCATCGCGAGGACGGTGCGCCTGCGCCGGCGGCACATTTCGGTGCCGCATTCGGCGCCGATGAGCGCTTCGTGTGGCTCAATGTCCGCGGTTCTGTCCCGAACGGCTTGCGGTCGTCGGTCGACGGTTTGGTCGAAGAGCCCTTCGAGGAGGACTTCGGCCCGGATCATACGCCGCGCAGTTCGGCGCGAGAGATTGGGCCGTATCAGATCGGAATGTTGGACCGGGAGACGGGCCGAGTGCACGTGCGCACGCACGAACACGAAGGCGCGTTTCGCCCCATGCCGAGCCCAGACGGTCGGTGGTTGGTCTACGCTACGCGGTACGACGCGCGTGAGGCTCTTAAGCTGCGCGATATTGCGACGGGCGAAGAGAATTGGCTCGTGATGGATGTGCAGCGCGACGAGTCTCAGGGCGGCGGCACACGCGATCGGGACGTATACCCGGGCTCGGCGTGGACGCCGGATGGCAGCGCGCTCATCACCAGCTACGACGGCAAGATCATGCGGGTCGAGGTGCCGTCGGGAGAAACATCGGAGATCCCCTTTTCGGCTCGGGTCGAGCAAGAACTCGGACCGCGGGCGAAGTTCGAGTACCCGATCAACGATCGTGAACTGACGGTTTCACAGATTCGTGGTGCGCGGCCTTCTCCTGATGGCGGCCGTGTCGTGTTCTCTGCTCTGGATCGCTTGTGGCTTGCTGACCTGCCGGATGCTGGAGGGACGCAGGATGAGGGCTTCCCAGTCATCACCAACGCAGAGCGCCTCACTGAGGCGACAGATGTGGAGCACGCGCCGGTGTGGTCGCCGGACGGTGAGTACATCGCCTATGTGACGTGGAACGACTCGGTGGGTGGCGACATCTGGCGCGTGCGGTCCAACGGGGACGGAGACCCCGAGCGTCTTACGACCACGTCCGCGTTCTTCGACAAAGTCGCCTACACACTCGATGGCGCGCGCCTCTTGGCGGTCCGCGGCTCGAAGATGCATCGCATGCGAATGCTCGAGGACTTTGGTGGGCACAGTGCCAACGCCGAACTCGAGTATGTGTGGTTACCGGCGGAAGGTGGGGACGTGAGCCGGATCACCTGGGTAGCGAGTGGTGCGACCCAGCAGGGCCGAAACGCTCCTCATGCGGGTCCTGACCCCGACAGGATCTATGCCTGGGCCGGGCGTGAAGGGCTTCTTTCCATGCGTTTCGACGGGACGGATGTACGCACAATCGTGAAGGTCAGCGCTCCCTCGGCGGGGCCTGGGGGTGGTGGAGCGCCGGACGAGGTCGTGTTGTCGCCTGACGGAAAGCGCGCCCTGGTCCGGGCGAACCGGAACGTGTTCATGATCACCGTCCCTCCGGTGGGCGGCGAGGTGCCAACCGTATCTGTGTCTGGGTCGTCGTCCGTGCCGACGCGCCGGTTGACCACGATCGGGGGTGACTTCGCCGGATGGAGAGCAGACGGGCAGGTCGCGTACTACTCCATCGGTCGAAGCTTCTTTCAGTATGACATCGCGACCGGTGATGCACTCATTACCGATTCGATCGCGGCGGCGAGGGCAGAGGCGGTGGCTGAAGCTGAAGCCGGTGACGAGCCCGATGACGAGGCGGAGGAGGAAGACAGCGCGGATGAAGAAGAGGCCGAGGACGAGGAGGACGAGGCCCCCGTCTACGAAGCGGCCCGCTTCGACGTCGATATCACGGTTGATAAGGACCGTCCCGAAGGCACCGTCGTCCTGAGCGGTGCTCGCCTGATCACCATGAACGGCGCCGAGATCATCGAGCGAGGCGACATCGTGGTACGGGACAATCGGATTCTGGCAGTCGGTCCGTCCGGGAGTGTCGACATTCCCAACGGGGCCGACGTGCAGGACATGTCAGGTAAGACGATCTACCCGGGTCTCGTGGACATCCACGCACACGCTTGGGTCGCGTGGGGTGTGCATCGGGGTCAGGTGTCTCAGTTCTTGGCTCAGCTGGCGTACGGGGTCACCACCCAGCGAGATCCGCAGACGTCCTCGGAAGATATCGTCACCTACAGTGACCTCATGGAGACCGGCGAGCTGATTGGGCCACGTCTCTACTCGACCGGGCCAGGCATCTTCGGAGCAGATCAGATCAAGAGCCTCGACGACGCTCGCAACGCGCTCCGGCGGTATTCGGACCACTTCAACACCCAGACCATCAAGCAATATCTGGCGGGTGATCGGAAGGTCAGACAGTGGGTGATCATGGCGGCGAACGAGCTTGGCCTCACGCCGACCACGGAAGGTGGTTCGAACTTCACGATGAACATGACGCTCGCGCAGGACGGGTATGCCGGGCTGGAGCACTCCCTCCCCATCAGCCCATTCTTCGACGATGTGGTCCAACTCGGCGCCGCGAGCCAGATGGTCTACACGCCTACGTTCATCGTGGCCTACGGCGGGCCGTCTGGCCGGCAGTATTACCTGACGCACACGGAAATGGACGAGATCGAACGGCTGAAGCGGTTCACGCCGCACGACGAGCTGGACAAGTGGAAAAGCACGCAGTGGTACCGCACGGATCAGTACCCGCACTTCATCCACGCCGAGCAGCTCGTGAAATGGATGGAAGCGGGTGGCCAGGCTGGCCTCGGGTCACACGGTGAAGTCCAAGGGTTGGGGACGCATTGGGAATTGTGGATGATGGCGTCCGGGGGCATGGACCCTCATATGGCACTCAACATGGCCACCATCATGAGTGCAGACGCCATTGGCCTTGCCGGTGACATCGGCTCGATCGAGGTCGGGAAGCTCGCGGACCTTCAGATCCTGAACTCGAACCCGTTGGATGACCTCCAGAACACGACCGACATCGAATTCGTGATGAAGAATGGCCGACTCTATGAGGCGGCTACGCTCGACGAGGTATGGCCACGGCAACAAGCGCTCCCGACCCAGTGGTGGTGGAGGGTCGAGCCAGGATCGGGGAACTAGCCGGATGAAGACCGTTCTTTCACTTCTCGCGTTGGTGGGGCTAGCTGCCTGCAGCCCAGGAGCGTCGGATTCGGCTGTGGATACGGCCCCGTACGCCAATATCACGCGCACAGGTTATTTCGACGAACCGGCGGGGGCAGGCTCTGACGTTGTGGACGAGACGGACTGGCGGTCCCCGTTCATCACCCGGGAACAGGCACAGGGTGACCTGCAGGCTCTCGACTCACTGCTCGAGCATCGCTACGCGTACACCGATGCAGACGAGCTGGACGAAGAGACCGTATTCGCGGTCATCTCCGACGCACTCCCCGAGCGCATCCGAGTGGGAGACTTCGCGATGCAGTTGCAGAAAGCCCTCGCACTCTCCATCGATGGTCATGCTCCTCGCATCAACGGCGAAAGGCCTGATGGGGTCCGGGAACGGATCGAGGACAACCCGCCCGGGTCGCACTACTTCCCGTTCGAACTCCGCTCAACCGGCGCGGGTCGGATCGTGGCATTCGATGCGGAAGAACGTGGCCTGATCGATGAGGAGCATCCGTACGTACTCTTGATCGATGGCCAATTTGCCAGCGACTGGATCTACTCGATCCAGGACATCATCGTAGACGGCTCGCCTCAGCTGAAGTGGCATCGGGGCTCACGCCATTTGAGCAATATCGGCTTCATGCGCATGGAAGTCGGTGCGCCCGCATCTGAAACCGCCGAGGTCGTCTTCCAGAACGAAGCGGGGTCCTCCCAGCTGACCCGCACCGTACGCCTGGTCAGTGAATCGGTCGCGTCTGCGGATCGATATCCTTTCGCGGAAGACGCGTTGGCACGGGTCCCGAGCGAGGTCGCGTACTTCAGGTTGCGGCGCATGGAAGGAGACGAGCCTTACATCGACAGCCTCGCGACCTGGATTCAGGGGCAGCGGGATGCCAGCGGTGTCATCATCGACATTCGTGACAACGGAGGCGGCAGTCGACTCCCACTCCTGACGCTCCTCCCCCATGTCCTATCAGCGGATGCAAGCCCTGTCGTGGTCACTGCCGGGAAGCTGAAGCTCCCGGCCGAGTGCCTCGTGACCGCGTGTCCCGCACCGGCGGAAGGGTACCTCGCCAACCGTTTTATGCGCCCCCTCAGCGGCTTTGCCGAAGGCACACCCGAGCGGGCAGCGTTGGACCTGTGGTTGCCGACGTTCGCGCCTGAGTGGACGCCCCCTGAGGAAGGCTTCAGCGACTGGCACTATCTCGTCATCAGCCCAGACGAGGATCCGGTTTTCGCGCGTACGCCTGTGATCGTGCTGATGAACAATGCCAACTTCAGCGCTTCGGACATCTTCTTGAGTGGCTTCAAGGGCCGCCAGAACGTCCTGCTGATGGGGACTGCGAGTTCGGGCGGCTCGGCACGTCGAATGGAACACGTGCTTCCGAACTCCGGGCTCGCGGTGAGCCTCGCGACGTTGGCGTCCTTCGAAGCTCGGTCTTCGACTCTCTACGACGGGGTGGGGATCCAACCGGATCTCGAATTCGCTTCTGAACCTGGCTTTTTTGTGAACGCGAGCGATGATGTATTGGATCAAGCCATATCATTGATCCGTTCGTTCGGCGGAAACTGGTTCTGAGTCACTCTGGTAAGGTGTGGCTGGGCGAAAAGAAGTAGCGCTCATACGTGGGTGCGGTCCTATCTTGTATGCTCGACCCGAATTGCCTCCCAAGCCTACGTTCAGGAGTGTTTGATGACCGATGATGTCGACCGCCGGGCCGGTGCCAATCCCAAAAGCCTCCGGCTGAAAACGATCGCCTCGGGACTTACCGTGAACGATCTCCAGGCGAGTCTCCATTTTTACTCGGAAGTTCTCGGATTCCACATCGCGGAGCGCTTCGAGCACGAAGGCGTGTTACGTGGGGCCGCCCTGGTGGCCGGAACGGCGATGATGATGATGTCGCAGGACAACTGGGAGAAAGGACGTGATCGTGTGAAGGGTGTGGCGGTGCGCCTCAACATGGAGACGACCCAAGACATCGACGCGCTTGCAGCGCTCATCAAGGAGCGTGGCGGGACACTCGAGTCTGAGCCGGAAGACATGCCCTGGGGCTCTCGGGCGTTCAACATCGTCGACCCGGATGGATTTCAGATTACGATCATGTCGCCCATCGGTTGAGGCATTACCAGGACCTCATTCTGGGCACGGGGCAAGCGACTGGGTCGGCGCTTCCCGAACACCTGGTGATCATGGGCAGGAATTACATCACGCCGGTGTAGAAGCGAGCCTGTCCACCGAACGCGCGGCAGTTTCTCCCGCGCGTTTCGCGAGTCCCGGGTCCTTCAGCTGGCTCGTCCAGGCCAAAAAGTCCGGCGTCGGTCCCCGCCACTCCAGCGCATCGACATTCTTGAAGAGCGGCGATCTCCCCAGAGCGTCCGCATCCGTCTTTAGCGTGGCGAGCTCTTTGAAGAGCGCGGCGTCTGCCGCGTGGTCCCCCAGGATGTCGTCCGGGAAATTCTCAATGGGCCCATGTTCGTTCAGGAGTTGGCCCGCTGTCACTTTCCCGATGCGCGGGATGCCAGGGAAGCCATCGGCCGCATCCCCGACCAACGCCAAGAAGTCCGGAATCAACTCGGGCTCGACGCCGAACTTCTTTCGCACACCCGCGGCGTCTCGAATCTCTTTGTTGCGACGATCAACCTGGACTACACGGTCCCCACGGACGCACTGCGCGAGGTCTTTGTCAGGCGTCCAAAGCGAGATCCGCTCGACGCGTTCGTCTTCTTCTGCGATTCTCGCCGCCGTGGCCATTCCGTCGTCGGCTTCGTACTCGACCATCGGCCAGGTCACGACGCCCATGGCTACGAGCGCCTCTTCCAAAGGATGGAACTGGGCCCACAGCTCCGGGTCGATGCCGTCACCTGTCTTGTACCCGTCGTAGAGCTGATTGCGGAAGGACTCGATGACGTGATCTGTGGCGACTCCAATGTGTGTGGCTCCGTCGTCGATCATCTCAAGAACCGAGTTGAGAACACCGATGACAGCTCCGTTGGAGACGTCGCCGCCCTTGGCGAAACGTTTGCGGCCGTAGAACTGGCGGAAGAGTTCGTATGTGCCGTCGATGACGTGGATGTTCAAACCAATGCCAACACTCTCAATGGACTCCCGCTCCCATCCACGATCTTCAACGGCGCCGCGATCACAACTGCGCCGGTCGCTGGCAGCTGATCCAGATTGATCAGGCTGGCGAGCCCGAACTTCCCAGATCCGTGCATGAGCGTGTGGTTGGGGAATGGGGGATCGAACATGCCGGCCTGGCCCGCGTCGGTCCCGATCGTCTCGACGCCGACACCAAGGATGTCCCGATCGATCAGCGCCTGACTTGCACTCATGTGGAAGCCCGGAGAGTGGGGGCCGTCCTCAGCGACGTTGAGGAATTCAGACGGATCAGTGCGTTTGCTCCAGTCTGTGCGTAGCAGCACCCACGCGCCCGCCGGGATCGCACCGTGTTCTGCCTCCCACGCTTCAATTCGTTCGGGCGTGAGCAGGAAGTCCTGGTTTTCGGCGGTTTCTGCGGAGCAGTCGATGACACAGGCCGGGCCAACGAACCGTCCCGCTGGAATCGTGTCGCAGCGGTTGTCCGGCAGGTCCTTACCGGTGATCCAGTGCACTGGGGCATCGAAGTGTGTCCCCGTGTGCTCACCCAGCGTGATCGTATTCCAGTACCAGCCGGGGCCCCCGTCGTCGTAGCGACTGATCTGACTCATGCTCAGTCCCGGGGACGGCGCGAACATGTCGGGCAGGCCGATGACAGGCGTGTCTGGACCGAGCGGCTGTGTAAGATCGACGACGCGAACGACGCCTGAGGCGAGATCGGAAACAAGTTGGGCGAGCGAAGACATGGGAACTCCCTATGAAGCGCTTTTACGATCGGACAGATATCGGGCGAAGCGGAATGCGTTTTCCGGCAGGTGCAGATCCATGCCGTAATTGTCAGGGCCGACCGCTTTGACACGGGCCACGATAACACTGGTACCCTCGCGCTCGAATGCTTCCATGACCGCTTCACCGAACGCCATGGGGTCGTTCGTGTCGGCGACGTGTTCGATGCCTGCCGCGCGTGCGATGCCTGCGAGGTCGGTCACACCGCTGGTGGTGTGTGAGTCAAAGCCGCCCGTGGAGAGCAGGCTTCCGTTGTCGAAGACGATGTGCACGAGGTTCTTCGGGGCGTAGCGTGCCATGGTAGCGAATGTGCCCAGGTTCATGAGCACCGAGCCGTCCCCGTCCAGCACCACGACCTTCTCTTCCGGCCGGTGCATCGCGAGCCCAATGCCAATGGACGAGGCGAGTCCCATCGCATGTTGCAGGTAGAAAAAATTCTCGCGATGGCCCAGATCGTAGAGTTCCTGAGCGCTCGCGCCCATGATCGTCACGACGACTTTGTCTTCGAGCTCCGGGTAGATCATCTCGATGCAGCGTTGGCGCTCCATTATGGATACTCCTCCATCAGGTCTCGCGTGAGGAGGAGCGCGGTCGGCCACAGCGACGACTGCGAGAGTGTGTAGCCCTCTCGGATCTGTTTGGCCACTTCGTTCGGGTCGCGAGCATGCTCGAAGGGAATCGAGAGCGCCCGGAGGACTTCTTCGGTCACGTTTCCACCCCGCGTATGCCATGGGTACGGCTCGCCCCAGTTCCCGCGCATCGCGATGACCATACACAGCGGGATGCTGTAGAGCTGCGCGAGCGAGACGATGCCGTTGATGGCTGCGAGGAAGCCGTGGTTCTGCATGAGCAGGAGGTGCGGCTCACCCGCGAAATGTGCGCCAGCTGCGATCCCGATCGCCTCTTCTTCTTTGGCGACCTGGATGAGCGTCATCTCCGGGTCGTCTTCGGCGCGTTGTAGCAATAGGCCTAGCCAGGTTTCCGGAAGCGCTGAAATCGAGCGGATTCCTGCGGCACGGATGCCTTCATAGACGGCTTTGGAGTTGTCGTAGGAGACGGTCATGAGGCGACGATAGGGGCATGGGGCCGAGGGGAAAACCCCCACCGCCACGTCCACCCTCTCCCGACTGCAGTCGGCCCCCCAAAAGCCGAGCCTTATAGCCAAGAACCGCCGGTGAGTGACGCGTCATGCTCATCCGCCCTGTATTTCTCTGTGCCATAGGGACCCTCCGCTTCGTGATTTCCGCCCTCACAGCCGCTGCTATTTCAGGACTGTTCGGCTCACCGCACTGCATTGGTATGTGCGGGCCGTTCGCGCTCGCGTGCGGGGGTAGGGCGTCGCACACGGCGGCTTGGCACAGCGGGAAAGTCACGACGTACGCGCTTCTGGGTGCTGTAGCTGGCACGTTCGGCGGTTCGCTCCCGGGCCCGACGTGGGTCGTGGGTGTCATCAGCGCGGGACTGATCATCTGGTTCGCGGCTGCCCTCGCGGGCTTCGCTCCTGAGCCAACGGTGAAGATCCCGGGCCTCCAAGCGGCGGCCACTCGCGCCGCACAGAAGGATGACTTGACCTCGCGGTTCCTCTTCGGAGCCACGATAGGCCTTCTCCCGTGCGGGCTCGTCTACGCCGCGCTGGGACTCGCAGTCGCCACAGGGAGCGCGCTCACGGGAGCGGCTGCCATGGCGGCGTTTGGACTCGGGACCGTGCCGGCGCTGGCAGCCTTCGGGCTGGGTGCGCGCCGACTCATCTCCGACAGGCCCTGGGCGAGGAAAGCGCTCGCCGGGGTCGTTTTGATTTCTGGGCTTTGGGTGGTGGTGCAGCGGGCTGGGATGACGGGGATGCACCCGTGATGCCGACCCATCTCATGGATCTCTTGAATTCGTTCCTGACCTAACTGCTTATGTCACAAACGACTACGAACCCTATCCCAGTCGATTCCGACTCCGGCTACGACATGGGTATCGTGAAGATGTTTTTCACGGCTACCGTGGTGTGGGCCCTTGTCGGAATGCTGGTTGGTGTGATCATCGCGCTGCAGCTCGCGTGGTGGCCCGCCAACCTCGGCTTGCCTTGGACGACCTTCGGTCGCCTACGCCCGTTGCATACGAACGCGGTCGTCTTCGCGTTTGCCGGCAACGTGTGCTTCACCGGCATCTACCACTCCATGCAGCGGCTCCTGAAGACGCGGATGTTCAACGACACCCTGTCGCGCATCCACTTCTGGGGCTGGCAGCTGATCATTGTGTCAGCGGCCATCACGCTCCCGCTCGGGCTGACGCAGTCCAAAGAGTACGCGGAGCTGATTTGGCCGATCGACGTGGCGATCACGATCGTGTGGGTCATCTTCGCGATCAATTTCTTCGGCACGATCGCGCAGCGGAAAGTGGAGCACCTGTACGTCTCGATCTGGTTCTACATGTCGTTTGTGTTGACCATCGCCGTGCTGCACATCACCAATTCGCTCGTGATGCCCGCGACGTTCCTGAGGTCTTATCCGATCTACGCGGGACTCACGGATGCGTTGGTGCAGTGGTGGTACGGTCACAACGCTGTTGGCTTTTTTCTGACCACACCCTTCCTAGGGCTCATGTACTACTACCTGCCCAGGGCAGCGGAGCGGCCGGTCTACTCGTACCGGCTCTCCATTATCCACTTCTGGGCGCTGGTCTTCCTCTACATCTGGGCTGGTCCTCACCACTTGCTGTACTCGGCGCTGCCTGACTGGGCGCAGACCGTAGGTATGGTCTTCAGCATCGTCCTACTCGCACCCTCCTGGGGCGGAATGCTCAACGGCTTGCTCACGCTTCGAGGTGCGTGGGATCGCGTCCGAACGGATCCGATCCTGAAATTCATGGTGGTGGCCGTGTCGTTCTACGGCATGAGTACGTTCGAAGGGCCCATGATGTCGATCCGGGCGGTGAACTCGCTGGCCCACTATACCAACTGGGTTATTGGGCACGTGCATTCCGGGGCACTCGGCTGGGTGGGCATGATGAGCTTCGGGATGATGTATTGGATGGTTCAGAACATCTGGAAGCGCCCGCTCAAACACCCGACGTGGGCCAGTCACCACTTCTGGCTCGCCACGATTGGGATTGTGATCTACACGATTGCGATGTGGGCCGCCGGCCTCATGGAAGGCCTGCAGTGGCGCGCCCTGACTGACGCCGGTCAACTGGCGAACCCGATCTTCCTGGACATCACGCTCCGTCTGCAGCCGTTCCTGTGGCTGCGTCTGATTGGCGGGACGATGTACCTAGGTGGAGCGATCATGATGGCCATCAACTTCTGGCAGACGATTCGCGGACCCGAGCCCATTGCGGCCGAGCCCGTGGCCGTCGGCGCGGACTGAGGGGGGAACTGACATGTCTGATACCAAATACGGCCAGTTCCACCGGCGCGTTTTCGAGCGCAAAGCGGCGGTGTTCGCGGTGGCCACCACGGTGGCGATCTCAATCGGCGCGTTGGTCGAGCTCGTCCCCATGTTCATGGCGGACTCGTCACTCTCGTGGCAGCGCGGCGCCTACGTGACCCCGTACACTCCGCTGGAAGTCGCGGGACGCGACATCTACACACGCGAGGGCTGCTACCTGTGCCACTCGCAGATGGTGCGGCCCATGCGCGCCGAGATCCTGCGCTATGGCCCGTGGACACGAGCCGCCGAGTACCAGTATGACCGTCCGTTCCTGCTCGGCTCCCGCCGGCTGGGGCCGGACTTGCAGCGTGTCGGGCAGAAGTACCCCGATGCGTGGCATTACGAGCACATGAGGGATCCACGCTCGACGAGCCCTGGCTCGGTCATGCCGCCGTATCCATGGCTGATTCACGACAAGATCGACGTGGTGGATATCGCTAAATCTGTGCGCGCCCTTGAGAGGCTCGGGACGCCATATGTGGGCACGGACAATGCGACGATCGCAGGATCTCTTCAGAGTCAGGGCGGTGGCATCGTCGCGGGTCTTTCCAGCGCAGGCATCACAGCCGAGTGGGATGACGAGATCATTGCGCTGACCGCCTACCTGCAACGCTTGGGCAGAGACGGCCGAGCCTACCTCGAGCAACTCGAGCAGCAGGGAGGAAACCAATGAACCCTTTGTTATCCGAGGCCGCGAACTCCGTGTCCGGAGGGTGGATCTTGGGCGTCATGACGATCCTCTTCTTCGCGGCGTTCATCTACTGGTTCTGGTACGCGTACGCTCCGTCGCATAAGACGCACATGGAAGAGTTGGGGGACATGCCTTTCGACAGCGAGGCCGACCGATGAGCAAGGACACAAATGAAGTGCTCGGCCATGCGGACGAGTCCGATGGCATCGAGGAATACGACAATCCGCTTCCCGATTGGTGGGTCGGACTCCTTTGGTTGACCGTGATTTGGGCCATCGGGTACAGCGTGCACTACCACTTCATCGCGGATCGTTCACAAGTAGGCGCGTTGGCCGCGGAGATGGCGGCTGCAGAGGTTCGGTATCCCGCGCAGGCGGCGGCTTCGGTCGCTGCGGTGTCCGCTGACTTTGCGGTAACGCCGGAGGCGATCGCCGCAGGTGAGACGGTGTTCAACACGCAGTGCTTCGCCTGTCACCTCGTGGATCTGTCCGGAAGCATCGGGCCTTCGTTCTTGGACGAAGAGTGGATCCATGGCGGACAGGCTGTGGACATTATCAACACCATCATTGTCGGGGTGCCGGAGAAGGGTATGGTGCCTTGGGGACAGATCCTGAGCCCCGTCGACATCAACAACGTCGCCGCCTACATCATCAGCAAGCACAGCGAAGCGACGGGACGGCCCATTGAGGAAATCGTGGGCGGCGGCTAACGCCGGCCCACCCTCCCACGGCCTTGAAGGCATAGACAGATGAGCGTGAAGCTCCCGGTGATACCCGGAATGAGCGGCACTCGCGACTGGGTTTACCCCCAGTCCGTGAAAGGAACGTTCATGACGCTCAGGCGTTGGGCGTTCCTTGGTCTGCACGTGGTCCTCTTCGCGGGACCGTGGGTCACAATGAACGGGCATGCCCTGTTCTTGGTCGATCTGCCCAGTCGGCACGTGTACCTGTGCGGTACCATTTTCACGCCGTCCGACACGATATTTTTGGCGCTGCTGCTCTTCTTCCTCGTGTTCGCTCTCTTCTTCTTCACGGCGATCTTTGGGCGGATCTGGTGCGGGTACGCCTGCCCGCAGACGGTCTTTCTAGAGAGCTGGATCCGGCCCATCGAGATCTGGATCGAAGGCGATCGAACGCAGCGGAAGCGGCGCGACGCCGCGGGGTTCACCTTTGACCTCGTGTGGCGAAAGCTGGCCAAGTGGAGCGTCTTTGGGGCGGTCAGCTTCATGCTTGGCATGGCCATCATGAGTTTGTTCGCCGGGGCACGTCCTCTGTGGACGGGTCAGGCGAGCGGGGTGAGCTACGCGCTCGTCGCAGTGATCAGTGCGGCCTGGTACATCGACTTCATGTGGTTCAGGGAGCAGTTCTGCATCTACCTGTGCCCCTATGCTCGCTTCCAGAGCGCGATGACGGATGCAGAGACGCTACTCGTCAGCTACGACGAATCGCGCGGTGAGCCGAGGGACAAGAGCAGGGGCCCCGAGGGCGGATGCATCGGGTGCCAGAAGTGCGTCGTAGTGTGTCCGCAGGGCATCGATATCCGGGACGGCTTCCAGCTTGAGTGTATTCAGTGCGCACGCTGCATCGACGCGTGTGAGAGTGTCATGGGCAAATTCGATCAGCCCACTCTGGTTCGGTACAGTTCGATTACCGCGGATGAGGGAGGGAAACAAAGGAAGTTCCGGCCGCGCACGATCATCTACGGTGGACTAATGACCGCGCTCACCGCGTCCGCCATTGTGCTGCTGGTTGGGCGCGTGCCGTTCGAGGCGACCGTGAACCGCGCGCCTGGTACGCTCTATCAGGTGGATGCGGATGGGTATGTGCGGAATACCTACCTGCTCAAGATCACGAACAACGAACCCACAGACGCCGACGTCGACTACTTCGTGCGGCTGGATGGCTTGGACGGGGCGCAGCTGCTCACTCAGCGCGTGACGCTGGGCAGTGAAGAGACGAAGACCGTACCGTTGATCATTCGTATGGCGCCGTCCGACGATCTGGCGCGCACCATTCCGTTCCTGGTAGAGATCGCGAGTCCGAGCGCGGAGTTGTTGTTACCCACCACGTTCAAGACGCCCGCTGAGATTGGAGGTGGAGGATGAAGAAGCTGACGCGGGACCACGTGTGGCCGGTCGGGATCACCGTTGGCCTCTTGCTCGTCGTGGCCGTGAACGTCGTGTTCATTGTGCTCGCGGTCAGCGGGCAGGATGAGGTGGAGTCGAGTTATGTGGCGGGAGAGCGGTAGCCGGTTCGCTGGCGTTCTTCAACGTCGTTTCGTAGTCTGAGCTTCAGCCTCCCCTTCCCATTTCCGGGGAGGCATCTGTGTCCCATTCCAAGACCAGACTGCCGGTCCGCTGATGCGCATAGACGTCCACACCCACGTCTTCACGCTCTACTCCATCATGAGTCGGGAGGCGATTCGGGTGATCACCGAGCGCCTGGGGAAGTACGTCTCGCCCATGGTCTCAGAGGCGATCGGGCAGGTTCTCTACGACCAGCTCGACAAGCCCGAGTACATGGATGAGCACCGACTCCTGCAGAAGCTGCTCGCGAAGCTGTTGGGGGATACGAGCTTCAGCGACGTTGCCACGAGCCTGTTCGCGAATAGTCCCATCGAGACCCAGATCACCGGTGACTTGGACGCACTCGCAGCCGGTGCGATCAGTGACATCATCACTCGGGTGCTAGACGGAGTCGACGGGGGCGGGACGGCTGGGAAAGTCCTCGACGTCATCGAGACGCTTCGCCAATCCATGCAGCCGACCATCACGGACGTGTCGGGCGATTTGCTCAAGCACATGGACGACGACGGGGTCATCGTCGCGCTCATGATGGACATCTTCAAAGGTCCGGAATCCGAACGGGACCGTCGGCGCTACATCGGGCAGATCCACGGTCACGCGGAAGCCGCACTCCAGCGGCCGGGCCGTATCTTGCCGTTTTTCGGTGTACATCCTGAGCGCCCCGGACACTTGGAACAGCTCAAGAAAGCCATCGAAACGAAGGGTTTTGTAGGCGTGAAATTGTATCCCTCGCTCGGATACAGCGTGGACAGTGCCACGATGCGACTTGTCTACGGGTACTGCCTAGAGAAGGACCTCCCGGTTCTCCTGCATTGCGGTCACGGCGGATTCTACAGAACGGAGGACCAGATCGAGCTGTGCAATCCAGCGCAGTGGGAGGACGTGCTGAGGGACTTCGACGGATTGCGTGTGTGTTTCGCGCACTTCGGCGGATGGCAGGCGCTGGGCAAGCGGAACTGCTTGGGCGAAAACTGGCCCCCGCCCGAAGTGCCGAACGCTCCAGACTCGGCGAATTGGGGCAAGCAGATCTACGACTACATGGTCCAGTACCCCAATGTGTACACGGACCTCGCGAAGCACGTAAGCATGTTCACCGTCGAGGCCGACAAAGACATGTACTTCGACACCATGCGCGAGTTGATTGCCAATCCGCAGATTGGCAAACGCATCTTGTTCGGAACTGATGCCTGGCTGTTACGCCTCGACATGCCGTTCGCTGAGTACTGGGAGATGTGGGAGACCGCGTCAGGAGCGGCCTGGGATGACATCACCGTGGATGCACCCCGTGCCTTTCTCGGCTTCGAGGGGGCTGGCCCGGACGATTGGCGGGACAACCTCACTCGTTTCGTGAGTTATATGGCCGCGAATCGTGACCATGTGGGCCAGGCGCCCGCTGCGTGGCTGGCCGAGGCCGTTGCCGGCCCCTTCACGGTGGACCGCGATCATCCGAGTTGGGATCGGAACAAGATGGCGGTCCTCGACACGTACCAGTTCTTGGCCGAGCAGATGACCCAGAGCCAAAAGGACAACGGGTTTGTGGCCAACTCCGAATTGACGTTGAACGAACTCCGTTATTTCGATTCCGGAGATCCGAACTTCATGGGGAGGTGTCGGGATCTCGCGCGCCGGCTCGTCGATTTTGCCGAGCAGGGTATGGGGTACCGCGACGGGCACGACTTCGAGTCTGCCGCCGATCTGTTCATTGCAGCGTTCAAGCGTGGGGATCGGCGTTTTTGCGAGGTCGCACTGATGCTCAACACCGTCATTGCCTACCCGGGGTTGATCTCATGAGGACACGCGTCTTGGTGTTCGCATCGGTGATGTCCTTTGGCGTCGCCGCGCCCGTTCTGGCCCAAGCCGATCCTCTCGCGTACTGCGAGGGAGACGGAGTGAAGTGGGGCGTGGGGCCGACGCTGCTTTCTGTGCCCGGAGGAGACAAGGTCGGCTTCCGGGGAACGCTGAACGGCTGCAAGACCGGACACATCGCCCCCACGCCCCGCGTGCCCGGTGCAGAGCGAAGCGGCTTCCCGCGTTCTTACATGTTGCGCTTCGACGTGAATCTGCTCGTTGCGGATGCGGCGCTTCGGGTGCCGGAGACCAGTTCGCTACACGTGAGCCATGGGTGGTCCTGGTCGCTTTCCACGAGACCGGAGCGCGCTCCGCGCGGCATGGACCCGGATTCGATTCCGTTCTTCGACGGTGGGGGTTACAACCGCGGCTTCCTCGATCTCGGGCTCACGGGCGGCTACGAATCCAGCCCGGAGTGGGATGAGCAGAACCTCACGGTTGGCGGGGAGGTTCGTTACGCGACGAACGCGGCGGGACTGCCGCGGCTCCTCCCGTCGATCGTGGCCAGCGTGGATATGGTGAAGCCGATGTCGTCGGACGCGCGGGCTATCGAGGGCCTCTCGAATGACGCCCACGGGCGTTGGAGCGTGCGCGGATACTGGAACACGAGCTTGGACTTCCTCGCTACCGCACTCGAGCCTGTGCGGCTGCAGGCTGACCTAGCGATGTATCGGACGTTCGGACTCGCACAGGCCCTCGTGAACGCGGGGTGGAATCAGGGCGAGTACGCCACAGTGAGTCTTCGGTACTCGAAACGCCAAAAACTGTTGGGACCGATCGCGTTGACTGCGATCTACGCGAAGTACTCGGTGGGGGAGTGGCCGACGGTGCTGGGCGAGCGGGATGCGTTTGCGGTGGGAATTGCTGTGGATGTCGGCAGGTGAGGGTGGGGTAGGCCACCTCGCTCAACCTGGCGAAGATGGCCAGAACAAGGCCTCTTGTTTGGAGTCAGATCACCCTGTCCAGGCGTCGTCCATGAATTCGGTCCGCATTCGCTACTCGTTGTTGGCGATCTTCCTTTGCGCCCCGCCATCTCTGGCCGCTCAGGCGCTTCCTCGCGCACTCCCCGAGGACGTGGGCATGTCGTCGTCCCGGCTGGAACGATTGGACGATGCCCTCCAGAAGTACGTGGACGAGGATCGCCTACCGGGCGGTGTGGCCGTGGTCCTTCGCCACGGGCAGGTCGTGTACCAGAATGCTTTCGGACTCCGGGACCGGGAAGTCGGCGACGCGATGCAGGCGACGGATCGTTTCCGGATCGCCTCGCAGAGTAAGGCGCTAGTGAGCGTCGCGATCATGATGTTGCAGGAAGAAGGAAGCCTGCTCATTTCCGATCAGGTGAGTCGCTACCTGCCCGCTTTCTCCAACACTACGGTCGCTGTCGCGGACGGAGATGACGACTACGAGGTCGTAGAAGCCGACCGCACCATCACGCTCAGAGATCTCCTCACGCACACCGCCGGCGTCGGGTACGGCGGTGGTGCGGGCGCGGCGGAGTGGGTGGAAGCCGAGATACAAGGCTGGTACTTCGCTCACCGTGACGAGCCCATCCGGGCCACTGTCGACCGCATCGCTTCGCTTCCTTTCGACAGGCAGCCAGGGGACGCGTTCGTGTATGGGTACTCCACGGACATTCTAGGCGCCGTGGTCGAGGCCGTGTCGGGGCTCACTTTGGACGATTTCCTACGGTCTCACATCTTCGAACCACTGGAGATGAAGTCCACGGGCTTCTATCTGGACCCGGACCTAAGGGACGATTTGGCGACAGTGTACAGCCTCCGGCCCGGCCAAGATCTTGTGCGGGCACCCGATGGACCCGGAATGCAGACCCAGGGCCAATACGTGGACGGCCCGCGCATGAGCTATTCCGGTGGCGCTGGGCTGGTCTCGACCGCGGGTGACTACGCGCGCTTCCTGCAAACGCTCCTCAACGGAGGCACGCTGAACGGCAAGCGAGTCCTTTCGCCCAAGTCCGTGGAGCTCATGACCACGAATCACATCGGCGATCTGTGGGGCACTGCGGAGGGCTTCGGGCTCGGGTTTTCCGTCGTTCGGGACCTCGGCGCGCGAGGCCAGTTGGGGTCCGTCGGTGAATTCGGCTGGGGTGGGGCGTATCACTCGACCTACTGGGTGGATCCCCAGGAGGAGCTGGTGGTGGTCTACCTGACGCAGGTCATTCCGGCCTCGGGGCTCGATGACCACGCACGCGTGCGCGCCCTCATCTACCAGGCCATCGTCGACGAGGGGTTCTGATCTAAACCGGTAGGCTACCGCTCCATCGCCCCCAGCACATACAGCGACCAGGGCGGGATCTCGGTCTCACTCTTCCAGTCGATGTCTTCCTCGCCCGATGCGAGCGGACGTGCATGATGGATGCACTTGAGGCCGGCGTCCTCGTAAACGCGCAGGTAATCCTCGTGGGGCCAGAGAATGTCCTCGACCGGCCGGCCGTCCGAATACTCGGTCGTGCGGATGAGCACGACATCGCCACAGCGAGCGCCCCGGTTCTCCGGGTAATCACTCGTCGTGAACGAGACCCATTCGTTCGTATAGATCTCCGCGGTGGAGACGATGTTCAAGATGCGCCCTTCTGGAGCCAATAGCCCCCGCAATCCGGTGAAGAGCCCGACTTTTCGATCATGTCCGGGGATGTTGTCGAAGGGGAACGAGCACAGAACGAGATCGAGACCGTGGCGGGGCAGGCCGTCGAAGTCTCCGTCCTCGATGACGCGGTAGTCTCCATCAGGGTCGTGGCCGCGGGCCACATCGACCATCTCTTGTGCGATATCCACGCCGACGGTTTGGAAGCCCAGTCCGCGCAGAAAACGAGTGGAGCGGCCGGTCCCGCATCCGAAGTCGACCGCCCTCGTTCCGGAGACATGTTTGGCCAACAGCTCGGGTACATCCCGAAACGCCAATTGGTACGTGCCTCCCAAGTCGAGCTCGTCGTATGCAGCCGCGCGCTGCTCATCTTGGTAAGTGTTCTCGAAGTCCATTCCCACTACTCCTGGAAGAGTCCATCAACGCTCAGATACCGCTCTCCGCTGTCGCACAGCATGCACACGATGACGTGCCCCGCATGGCGAGGTTCGCGCGCGAGTCTAAGGGCGACGCACACACTGGCTCCGGAGGAGATGCCGACGAGCACTCCCTCCTTCCGAGCCATTTCACGGCACGTTCGAAACGCGTCGGCTTCGGACACGAGGTGGATGTCGTCGATTAGGGATCGGTCGAGTACGCCGGGCACGAAGCCCGGGGCCGTACCCATCATGCGGTGCGGCGCGAAGCGTCCCTCGGAGATGAACGGTGCCTCCTCCGGTTCGACCCCAACCACGCGCAGGGCAGGCTTGAGTGGCTTGATCGCCTCAGACACGCCGCCCAGCGTGCCCCCCGTCCCGAGCGGAGCTACGAAGACATCAATGAGCCCTTCGGTATCCCTCCAAATCTCGGGGCCGGTCGTTTCGACGTGGGCCCGGCGATTGTCGAGGTTGTCGTGCTGGCCCACATAGAACGAACCAGGCGTGGCGGCGTGGAGCTCGACCGCCTTCGCCTTTGCAGCCTTGGTGCCGAGCGCTGCGGGTGTGAGGTGCACCTCGGCTCCCAGAGCCTTGAGCGTGAGGCGTCGCTCCGCGCTCTGGATTTCCGACATGCACAGGACCACACGATATCCCCGCATGCGGCCGATGTATGCGAGTGCCATGCCCGTGTTTCCGGATGTGGCCTCGATGAGCGTGGCACCCGGCTCGATCTCGCCGCGACCCTCGGCCTCCCGGATCATGTGGAAGACCGGGCGGTCCTTGATTGCGATCGGGTTCATGAACTCGCACTTACCGAAGACGCGCGCCCCGCCGCCTTGGTTCACGCGATCCAGCGCGAGGAGCGGCGTGTTGCCGATCAGGTCCGTGATGGATGAGGCGTAGTTCATGGTGTGCTGTGGTCGGATGGCGTGTTTCGCGGCTGAACGGAGGCACGGATGAGAATCCCGTATTTGTGAAGCGGCGGCAAGGCTGCCAACGCCCCATCCAGACATGGGCCTCGTCTCCGAGGATGACGAAATTGGCTCGTCGCAAGGAAGCAGCATGGAGTCGCATGAGGTGATGTAGAGATCCACAAGGGAGCCGGAACAGCTGTTGACCTTGTGAGTCCTTAATCATCTCACGGAGGTGCCCATGTGGAAAAGGTTTCTTGGCGTGTATGTGGTCCTGGCCCTAGTTGCATTGGCCATGGCTCCGACTGACGCCGTGTCTCAGATGTGTGAGTCTACCGACGGGAGCCCTCGAGAGTGCACGATCTCAGAGGCGCTCGATTCCTGTCTCTTTGCAGCTGTCGACGCGGCGGATCAGCGAGCGACGTCAGGAGCAGATTCTCGTACCATGCGTTGGATTCAGTTCAGCGTGGACGTTGCTGCCTGCGGCTTCGCGTATGTCACTCCCCTTGTCTGATGGGGGTCAGCGCTCCATGAAGTCGAAGATGTCAGAGCGCTGGGTGGGGGTGGCGGCCGGGATGGCCGCCATCGTCACCCTGGCCTGGAGCGGCATTGTCGTCGTGACGTCCAGGCCCTCGGCTCCGGGAAGTGGCGACGATGCGCAAACCCAGACGGCTCCCGTAGGAAGTGCGGAGGGGCGCGTATATGAAACGATCCTAGGAGCGACCGACGCGGATGCATTCGGGGACGACTGGTACGTTCTCGACGCTCGCTCGAACCTTGTGCATCACCTCGCTGTCGACGGCACCCTCGTCGACAGCTTCGGTGGAGAGGGGCGGGGGCCCGGAGAGATGCAAGGTCCGGAAGCCATCGTGATTCATCACGATACCGTTGTGGTTGCCGAGTCGATGGGCGGAGTGGTTCACCTCTACGGCCTCGACGGGTCGTTCATCGCCGACCGGCGGATCGGTGCCGAAGACTGTGCGATCTCTGTAGTGATCGACCTGGTTACGACGCCAGCTGGCCTGGCTGTACTCCTCGGCTGCTTCGATCACCCCATGGCCCCGTCCGCGAAGGTTGTCTTGGAACGTGAGGGTAGCACATCTGTCCTCGCGGATCTGAGCGCACAGCACAGCGATCGAGGCGTCGACCCGTTCTTCTCGCCCGTTGTCGCCGCTCATCTCGGCGGGGTTTTGGCAGGTGTGGCAGGCTCCGACTGTCTTGCCGTGTACGACTTTTTCGGAAGTGTCTCAGAGGAGATCTGCCACGAGTGGATCTCGAGAGTCGTCCCGTCGGAGGCCGACCAGCAAGCACTCGAGGTGCTGAGTGCACAGGCCACCGCGATGGGCTTCGATCTGGACGCGTACGACCGTCTGCCGGGCTTTGATCGGGTCTTCGTCGATGCGGCCGGCCGGGTGGTGTACCGCGGAGTCGCAGGTGGGACCCCTGAGCAGTTTCGCGCGGTGACCGAGCGTCCGACCGGGCAGGAGGAGGCGCTGCCTATTCCGCTCGCCGAATACCTCTTTGTTCGCGGGGACCGAGTTCTCTTGGGGTGGGATGAACTAGACGGTACGCGCCTCTCCTTACGCTCGTGGCGGCGGCAGTAATCGCGCTGCGCCCGCCTGCGGGCCTTGGAAGGGAACGGCCTGGGCAGTCTGCCCATCAACCTCAAGACTGTCTGTCTTGCCAGTTGAATCGGAGTCGAGTCGCGGTGCGTAAGGCCCGATCTAGTCGTCCCTCCGATGTATACCGTCTGGGCAGGAATCGACCTGCTGAATTCCAGGCTCCGCAGTAAGGTGATCGTTCGTTCATGACAGACGATGTGAGGCCGGGGCTCGCGTCCCCATGGCCAGGCCGGCCTATCCGGATGCGGTGAATGGCCCCGCGAGGGTTCAGGTTCTTCCCCACAGCGGGGGAACGGCCATTCGGGCACATTTCCAGTATGAAAGCAGGCCCCCCCCACTCTGGAGAACCGCTTGGTGCAGCCGAGGCGGCCAGTGCCTCTGTGTCCCCTGCCGAGGCCGCCGGCGAAGCCGCATGCCCCCACTGCGGCACCGCCGTGGAAGGGACCACCAACGCTTTCTGCTGCGCCGGCTGCGAAATGGCAGACGCCATCATCCGGGGCGCCGGTCTCGAGCGCTACTACGCAGACCGCGAACAACCCGCCCCCAGGCCCGAACCGTTGGCCGGTGGCTGGAACGCAGTCCCGCTGGAAGTAGATCCCAACACGGGCCAATGCGTCATGCGGTTCAGCATCGATGGGCTGCGGTGCGCCTCCTGCGTATGGGTCACCGAAAACGTCTTGGGCCGCACGATCGGCGTGTCGGACGCGATCGTCTCCTACGCCACGGGCCGCGCAACGCTGCGCTTCGACCCCGGGAAGGTCACGCTGGGCGAGCTCGCCGGGCGCATTGCCGCGCTGGGGTACCAGCCCCGCCTCCTGGGCGAGGAATCAGCGCCGGACTGCGATCTGTTGCTGCGCCTGGGCGTGGCGTCGTTCGCGGCCATGAACGTCATGATGATGTCGGGCGCGCTTTACCTAGGATGGTTCGGCGGCATGGAGGCGCGCTTCGTGTCGCTCTTCCAGTGGGTCTCGCTCGTCCTAGCGACCCCCGTCGCGCTTTGGTCCGCGGCGCCCTTCTTCGTGGGCGCGTGGACGGGGCTGCGCGAGCGGGTGCTCCATATGGACGTGCCCATCGCGATCGCAGTGACCGTGCTGTATGCCCATGGCCTCGTCGGCACCTTCGGGGGCTTCGATACGTATCTCGACTCGCTCACCATGCTCGTCGCACTCCTTCTCGCTGGGCGCATGCTCGAGTCGCGGGGCCGCCGGCGGGCCTCGGAGGCCGCGGTCACTTTGGCGGCGTCCGTCCCCATGACGGCGCGGCGCGTCACGGATGGCGCATCGATTGAGACGGTGGCTTCCTCCGATCTACAGCCCGGAGACGAGGTTGCCGTCGGGGCAGGGGAAGAACTCCCCTCAGACGGTGTGGTGGCGTCAGGCAATGGATCGCTTCGCGTCGCGCTGCTGACGGGGGAGTCGGAGCCCATCCAGGCCGCCCCGGGCGACAGGGTCTGGGCCGGCACGGTGCTCGTCGATGGATCGCTGGTCATCTCCGTGACCGCGGCAGCCGAGGACACAGTGATCTCACGCATGGCGGACGACCTGCGTGCCGCGGCGGATCAGGGTGTGGCGCCCTCGTCCACGGACCGAATCGCTCCGTGGTTCACCGGCATCACTCTCGCGGTGGCCGTCGCGACTTTTGTCGGTTGGTGGATGGCCGCAGGGGTCGGAACTGCCATGTCGACCATGATCGCGGTGTTGGTTGTAGCGTGTCCGTGTGCCCTGGCCCTGTCCCGGCCCTTGGCCGCGACTGCTGGACTGGGAGCGGCCGCCCGCCGTGGACTCCTCATGCGTTCGGCGGACGCCCTGCTCGCGTTGGCTGCGGTAGACACGGTCGTCTTGGACAAGACGGGCACCGTGACGGCTGGTGCGCTCGATGTGGTGTCCGCAAGCGATGCGGATCTGCGCGTGGCAGCCGGTCTGGAGCGCTTTTCCCGGCACCCCGTCGCGCTGGCCGTGGTGCGTGAGGCCGTGTCGCGGGGGATTCCGTTGCCGGAAGCCACGGACGTACGAGAGACGCCTGGGGTTGGGATGAGCGGCATGGTAGATGGTGTGTCGTGGATGCTGCGCTCAGGCGGAGCAGGGCTCGTCGTGCTGGAAGGTGCGGACGGCCATAGAGGGATTATCCGGCTGGGCGATCGGCTGCGGGTCGACTCACGGGCTGCCGTGGCGCGGCTCAGGTCCCTCGATCTGTCCGTGTCGATGCTGACGGGGGACCACTTGGAGGCTGCCCGCCGCGTCGCGGATGCTTCAGGGGTGGCGCCCGCCGATGTGGAGGCCGGGGTGCCCGCAGATGAGAAACCGGCGTGCATCCGTGCGATGCAGGCTGCCGGGTCGGTGGTCTTGTTCGCCGGAGATGGGCTGAACGATGGGCCGGCGTTGGCTATCGCTGATGTGGGTGTGGCGATGGGGACGGGGGCTGCGTCATCGGTGTTGGCTGCGGATGGAGTGTTAGCTGTCGGGTCTGTAGGGCCGCTGGCGGTTGGCGTGGCAGCGGCTCGGGCGTGCCGTCGTGCCGTTCGTGGGAATCAGGTGCGATCGATCATCTACAATGTGATGGCCGTATCGCTCGCCGCTGCTGGCTTCGTGAACCCACTCGTCGCGGCGGTGTTGATGCCGTTGTCATCCGCGATGGTGGTTTGGGGAGCGTCGCGGGTCGAGAGGCAGGTCTCCGCCTGGGAGGGCGCCTCATGAACTCGATTGGGTTCTTGCTGCCGATCGCCATCGGCGTGGCAGCGGTCTTCCTAGGGTTCTTCTTGTGGGCTGCCAAATCCGGGCAGTTCGACGATTTGGATGACCCGCCGGAGAGGATGTTGAAGGACGACTGAGGGGCTCGACGCTGCGATCCTGTCACCTGAACGGTACGAGCCTCTCCTTACGCTCGTGGCGGCCCTCGTCGATCCGGACCGAGGGAGGTCGTTCAGAAGGGATCGCTCGCTCCGGCCCCCTTTTCCATGGGTTCCTGGCCTGAGCGGGAATGGGGCACGCGGGTCGAAGTGGTGCTAAGCGGGGGCGCCCATGTTGACCGGGCCCGGGCGATGGCGGCGCAATTGGCCGCCGAGGATGGCGTGGACGCTGCTGTCGCGGCCGTCGAGGGGATTGCCAGGGGCCGCTTGCCGGGCTCGGGGCGCTCCGGCTAGCCTTGGCACTGATCTGGCACCGAACTTTGGAGGCCGCGTGAGCAGGGACGTGTGGGACAAGATCCGCGACTTCCGCCTGGCCGACGAAGCGCGTGCACAGGGGCTCTATCCCTATTTCAGGCCATTCTCTGTGAACGAGGGCCCCGAGGCCGTCGTAAATGGCCGCCGCGTTATCATGTTCGGGTCAAACAATTATCTCGGACTGACCACCCACCCGAAGGTCCGAGAAGCCGCCACGGACGCGATCCGGCGCTTGGGAACGAGCATGACGGGTTCGCGCTTCGTGAACGGTTCCATGCAACTCCATCACGAACTCGAGGAGCGGCTCGCCGAATTCCTCGGTCGTGAGGCCGTGCTGGTCTTCACTACGGGCTACCAGGTGAATCTGGCCGTGTGTTCAGCGCTACTTGGCCAAGGTGATGTCGCGCTTGTCGACCGGGGCGTACACG
>Ga0233428_1001333_pt1 | contig 26721 bp, 32 predicted proteins | sample SI_118_April2016_4_FD_179890 | JGI IMG/M metagenome (GOLD analysis project Ga0233428, IMG submission 179890) | Seawater microbial communities from Saanich Inlet, British Columbia, Canada - SI_118_April2016_120_MG | ecosystem: Environmental > Aquatic > Marine > Inlet | place: Canada: British... | reverse complement strand
ATCGTAAAGCTAATTACGGAATTGGTGGCGCGCGGTATATCGGTGTCGACAATGAAGCATGCACATCATGATTTTGATATCGATCAGCCCGGCAAGGATTCCTTTGAGCATCGCCAGGCCGGAGCCAGTGAGGTTATTATCTCGGCGTCTAAAAGATGGGCTTTGATGCATGAAATTCGAGATGAAGAGGAACCCAGTGTCGATGAATTGATTGCCCGGATGACGCCGGTTGATTTGTTGTTGGTTGAGGGCTTTAAATGGCACAGTCACCCCAAAATGGAAATCCATCGGCCCTCCGTCGGCAAGCCCCTGTTACAATTGGATGATCCGGAGATTATAGCCGTGGCAAGTGATGAGAAATTGACGGGGCTGGCGGTGCCGGTCCTAGATTTAAATGATTTTTCCTGCGTTGCCGATTTTATATTAGCGCAATGCAGTTTGAAGGCGGCTTGAGCGATGACCGATCTAGATGATTGCTTCAAAGCTTCAGATACACCGCTTACCGTCGCCGAGGCGATTGAGCGCTTTTCGGCTGTTCTGGGCGGGATCTCGCAAACTGAAAAGGTGCCGGTGAGGCAAGCGCTGGGCAGAATTTTAGCTGAGCCTCTCACAGCTCAGCACAATATACCGCCGCATAATAATTCCGCCGTTGATGGCTATGCGGTCTATTTCGATGATCTCAACCCGGATGCGGAGACGCAATTGCCTGTCACTGGTCGGATTGCTGCGGGGCATCCGCTGGATAGGCCCGCCAAACGAGGTGAGGCGGTGCAGATATTTACCGGCGCGCCAGTGCCTGAAGGGGTGAGTGACAGCGGCCCGGATACAATTTTTATGGTTGAGGACATCAAGCTTGACGGCGACGATGTCATCTTGCCAGCCGGCATTAAACAAAATGCTAATCACCGCAAAGCCGGTGAGGATGTAAAGACCGGTGATGTTATCCTCACACCCGGCCACAAGCTACGCCCGCAAGACGTCTCGATGGCTGCCTCTCTGGGGTATGCCGAAATCGAAGTCTGCCGCCGCTTGAAAGTCGCCGTCTTTTCTACCGGTGATGAAATCCAAGATATCGGCGCACCGTTGGCTGCGGGCTGTATCTATGATGCAAATCGCTATGCGCTGATTACCATGCTGGAACGCCTCGGCTGTGATGTCACCGATGTCGGCATCTTCCCCGATGTGCCCGGCGATATTCGGGCAGGTCTCTGGCAGGCAGCCGAAGATCACGATTTGCTGGTCACCTCCGGTGGTGTCTCAAAAGGTGAAGAAGATCATATCAAGGGCATTGTCGAGGATTTGGGCGCGCTCAATTTCTGGAACTTGGCGATCAAGCCGGGCCGACCCATCGCTCTTGGCCATGTTGAGCGGGAAGGGGTGCAGGTACCGTTTATTGGCCTGCCGGGTAACCCTGTTGCTGTCATGGTGACTTTTTTACGCATAGCGCGTCCGTTGATACTTCTATTGTCGGGTGCCCGTGATCTCGACCCCCATTTGTTTCAAGTGAAGGCGGGCTTTGATTTTAAAAAGAAAGCCGGTCGCCGCGAATGGCTGAGGGCACGTCTCGAACAAGATGACAAAGGCCAAGCGGTTGCGTTAAAATATGAAGCCGATGGGTCGGGCATTATATCATCCATGGTCGAAAGCGATGGTCTGATAGAATTGCCGGAAGATTGCGAGGCTGTTCAGGCGGGCGATCTGATCGACTTTTTGCCCTTTAGTGAGGTTATGTAATTTATGAAAATTCTCTATTTCGCCCATTTCAGGGAAAAAACCAATGTCGCCGAGGAAGATGTTGAGTTGCCGGCCGGACTTACCGATGTTAATTCCCTGATCGATTGGCTGGCCTCAAGAGATGACGGCTTCGCCGATGCCTTTCGCGACCGCGATCACATTCGGGTCGCCGTCAATCAAGAGCATGTTGAATTTGATACGCTCATTGAAGGCGCAACCGAAGTTGCCTTCTTCCCGCCAATGACAGGTGGCTGATGAGCGTCCGCGTCCAGCTCGAAGACTTTGATGCCGGCGCCGAGATTGCCAAAATCTCAGCGACGAATACCAATGTCGGCGGGGTTTGTAGCTTTGTTGGCCTGGTACGCGAATTCGATGAAGGCAGTGCCATCACCGCGATGACGCTGGAACATTACCCCGGTATGACGGAAAAACAGTTGGCCAAGATCGAAGCCGAAGCCCATGAGCGCTGGCCGCTTGAAGACAGCCTAATCATTCACCGCTATGGCCGCATGGAGCCCGGCGAACAGATCGTCCTCGTCGTCACCGCCTCCGCGCACCGCAAAGCTGCCTTTGAGGCGTGTGAGTTCTTGATCGACTGGCTCAAAACCCAAGCACCGTTCTGGAAAAGCGAAGAAACCCCGGACGGTGCCAAATGGGTCGACGCCAAAGCCGCCGACGATGAAGCGGCTGATAAGTGGAAGAAGTAACCTCTCTGTCATCCCGCACTTGATGCGGGATCCAGGGTATGACGCAATATATCTCGAAGAGTTCGCGCAGATCAAAATGCTGACATTCGACATCGGACATGCTCATTAGCAGAGATCAACATTGCATGACTATTAACTAAATTTAACAATGCATATGTGTACAAGCTCTGCTAAAAATGCAATGTAGGCTTTTTAGAATAGAAGGATATGGGTAACTATGTTGCGTAAGATTATATTGGGTGTCTCGTTTCTTATGGCGGGAATTCTGTTTACTCCAGGTTTAAGTTGGAGCTCACATGGTGCTGCTGATATTGACACTAAAGTTTTGGCCAAAGGTAATGGTGCCAAGGCCGTTCGTCATTCGAAAGTATTAGTTCATTACACTGGTTGGCTTAAAAATGGGACAAAATTTGATTCCAGCGTAGATCGGGGAAAACCATTTGAATTCACCCTTGGGGCTGGCCAAGTTATTCCGGGCTGGGATCAGGGCGTTGAAGGTATGAAGGTTGGCGGGAAACGTGAACTCGTCATTCCGCCAGAACTCGCCTATGGGAAAAAGGGTGCCGGTGGCGTGATCCCCCCCAATGCGACTTTGAAATTTGAAATCGCATTGCTTTCGGTTACGCCGCCAAAATATAGTAATATCGATAACGCCTCGTTGCAGAAGCTACTTGCTACAGGTACCAAGATAATTGATCTTCGGCGTCAGGATGAGTGGGACAAGACCGGGGTGGTGGCGGGCAGCCGAAAATTAACTGCCTTCGACAGTATGGGAAATTTCATCCGCAGTTTTCCTGCTGAATTTCAGAAAATCGCAAATAAAAATGAACCAGTTATATTGATCTGCCGTACCGGTAATCGATCGTCGGTTCTTGCAAACATGCTCGTCGAACAGGCGGGGTACTCAAAAGTCTACAATGTGACTGACGGTATTGAGAAATGGATAAAAGGTGGAAATCCAATTGTCAGATAACTGTCTGCTTTAACCGTAAAGGCAGACATGTTGGAACGTGCGGAAACCAACTCTTTTCCGTATCCCGGATTAAGTCTCGGTTGAAATTGAGTTCTAATGTAATACGTCGTCAGTCTTCCGGCGGTTCCTCGACATAGACCTTTTGCAGTTCTTTGACATTGTTGATGCCGGTGTAGCAGAACACGAGAAAGCCGGGCTCGTCGAGCGTGTTATAGGCGCCGTGGATTTCGCCTCTAGGGATATAGACAAAGTCACCCTCAACAAAATCCAGTTCCTGCAAATCGTCATCCGGGCCGATCAGAAGTTTGTCACGGCCTTTGATTTTATACATCGATAGATCGCCGTTTACATGGTAGTGGCGATAGTTGCGCCCGCCGGGCGGCATGATTGAGGTGCCCATAACCATCCCGGCATTTTCCACGGTCTCATCATTAATGCCAAAACCGGTGACCAAAGATGGCGCGTATTGCAGATCCTCTCGCGGTTCTCTTACGATTACTGTCTTCATTTGCTTCCCCTCCGTTTTGAATTCGACGCATAAAGATAGTTGAGATTGGCTATGGGAAAATTGGCTTTGGTTAAGCAGGTATCTGTCTTCTCCGGGCGCACTGTGGTAAATTTAGGTTGCCAATAATCAGGGAATGCATTGATGACAAATAAGCCTGTTAAAAAATCTCGCTATCGCACCGTGAAGGCCTATAAAAATGAAGAGTTTCTGAACTCTCGTGACGCCCGATCACTCCGAATTCAAGCCGAATTTCTGGAGCCGGAATCACGCTTTGAAAACTTTAACGTCAAAGACACGATCGTGTTTTTTGGCTCCGCTCGTACCAAACCGAAAAGCCAGGCTCAGAAAGCTTTGCGCGAGGCAAAAAAAGGCAATGGCGACATTCAAAAAGCGGAGCGCGATTTGAAGATGTCGCGCTATTATGAAGATGCCCGTGAATTATCGAAACAGCTGACCCATTGGTCAAAGGAATTGGGTGATGATGGCGACGAGCGTCGTTTTGTTGTTTGTACGGGCGGCGGCCCAGGAATAATGGAAGCTGCCAATCGCGGTGCCTCTGAGGCCAAAGGGCTGAATATCGGTCTCAATATTTCCCTGCCCTTTGAACAACATGAAAATCCCTATATCACCCATCATTTGGGTTTTGAGTTTCACTATTTCTTTATGCGCAAATTTTGGTTTGTTTATTTGGCGAAAGTCATCGTTGTTTTTCCAGGCGGCTTTGGCACGCTCGATGAATTATTTGAAGTGGTCACGCTTGATCAGACCGGCAAACTCTCAAAGCCGATCAAGATCGTGCTGTTTGGCGCGCAATATTGGAAAGACATCATCAATTTTGAAGCCTTGGCCGATTACGGCACCATCAGCCCGGAAGATTTGGATATGATGTTTGTTACCGACACAGTCGACGATGCTTTCGCCTATATCACAAAGGAATTGACTGAAAATGCGCTGGATTATCCGGGTGGTATCTTGTGAGGCCTTGTCACCTTTTACGATATTGAAGTAAGTATCCCTTTACCTTTTATTGCTAAAACAAATGCATATACCTGTTTGGCGACACTGATTTGGGGAAAAACTGTGAGAACTTTACCGGCAAAAGCCAAAAATAATATTATCTGGGGAATTGCGGGAATTGCGCTGGGCGTAGCTGCAATTTATCTCGGATGGGATTGGAAGCCCATGGTGTTGGGTTTCGGTTTTGGTGCCGTGATGTTCGGGCTCGGTATTTGGACCATTCAGTCAGATCGCCGTATTGAAGATCTCAAGCGTCAGGCTAAAGAGCTCGACATCGAATAAAAATTTAGAATCTTTCTGTTAGAAACCACACTTCCGTTTTAACCGGCAACATTGAACGGTTGAGTACGACATTGTCTTTTTCTAAGAACTTCACTTTGTATTTTTGACCAGCGGTTTCTGGAAAAGCATCCGCTTCACCAAAGGCTGAAAGATGCATCGGCATGATGATACGCGGATTGATCTGACCGATGATGTGAAGCGCTTCTTCATGGCTGAGCGTGTTGACGCCGTCGATCGGCACATACAACACATCGATGCGGCCGAGCTGAGCGACCTGTTCTTTACTGAGGAAATGGTGCAAGTGGCCGAGATGCGCCATGCACAACCCACCAGCTTCAAAGACAAAAACCGAATTGCCGTTCATTGCACCTTCGCCAAAATTAAAAATATTGGTCGGCAAATTATAGATGCGCATGTCTTTGACTTTGAGATGATGGCGCGCAATGCCGCCAGCGGGAGACCACCCGCGCAGCACATGTTTAATTTTGGGATCCAGAAAATCTGTGTAGTGGCTCGAATGGGAATTGTTCATGGTGACGATATCAGGCACGCGGTTTTCCGTTTGCAAGCCGGCATAATCTGTCGATGCGGCGACGCCGTTGGTTGTCTCCATCATAAAGGTTGAGTGGCCGACAAAGGTGATTTTCACATGACCGGCCTGAACATCAGCCAATTGATAGTTGGCTCGTTTGAACAGCTTGTTTTCAACCAGACCCAAACCACAGGGGATATGCTGCTTTGCAGCTGACTTACCTTGCACATAAAGCGGAGCTGCCTGAACAACAGCGCTTAAGAACAGAACCCCGATTGTCGCAACAAATTTTAGCAATGCTTTTTTCAAAATCCTTCCGCCTTCTAATATTGCTCACCAAAGGCAATCTTTGGCGACATTAAAAGGATTTCTGTTTTGTGCGGCAAAGTCGCCCGTGACAAAACGATAGAGCTTTTGGTGGTTCGCCGAGCTGGGAAAATTCCTTTGATCTGCGAGAGAAACTGCTCTGCTGTAAACATCGCATTGAAATGCATCGGCACGATCATGCGCGGACGAATGCCTTTGATGTTGTGGACCAACTCATCCATGCTTTGGGTAACTCGGCCGTCAATCGGCACCAGCAAAACATCGATGCGGCCAATTTTAGCAAAGGCTTTTTGATCCAGAATATGGCGCAGATGTCCCATATGGCCGACACAAATGCCGCCCGATTGCACAATAAACATAGAGCTGAAATTGGAAAAACTGGTGCCGAAATCTGTCAGGTTGGTTGGCAGATTGTAAACCCGGACATCTTTATAAGTGACATCAAAGCGCGGCACGCCATTGCCGATATCCCAACCGCGGAGCGCAAATTTAATGCCGGGCTCGATTGTATCGGTTGAATGATTGCCGCGGTCAATATTCATCGTGGCGATATCGGGAATGACTTTAGCGCGGAAATAGTCGTTGTAATCGGTGATGACTTTAACGCCCTGGGGCGACTCGATTAAAAACGATGCATGGCCAATAAAGCTGAGGCGCAGGGCGCCGGCTTGAACATCTGCCAGTCTGTAAGAAGCGCGGTGAAGCAGGGGATTGCTATTGAAGCCCGGCTGATTATGGACAAAACCCGCTCCGCATGGCGCCCGCACTGGTTTTTTGGCCCCACTCTGTGCCTGGCTCGGTGCCGCTAGGTATAAAACCGAGGCTAAAACTGTCGCCAGAATAAACAGGTATCTAAACATCTGCATAATGAATCCCACCTATTTTGCTATTTTTAAAAATATTCCGTCATGTCAGCTTCAAGGTCAAGAGAAGAGGCATCACGCCTGCGTGGGCAAAAGGTTAATTGGTGACTGTCACGAATTAACCTATCAGAGGATTTGGCCGTCGAATTCATATTTTCCGTCGGGGTCTTCAATCTCGAGGATCCAGAGATCGGGGTCGTATTTTTGTTGTTTTTCGAGATATTCGTGGGCGGCCAGGTCGTCCATGGGCTCGCCATCGCCGGCAGAAGACCAGGCGATTTGACCGGACATAGCCCGGGTTTGCGAATAGATGAAGTTTGAGCCGTCGAGTTTGTTGAGGCGGAGAAAGATCGCCCCCGCATCGGCATCGCCTTTCTTGGCAACATAGGCCGCGAGATTATTGATGCCGCAGAGGCGAACTTGTGCCTGTATCCAAATCCCAGATTTGAGGCGATCGTGTTCCACTTAAGCTTTAAGCCGCCGAGGCAGCGTCTTCCGACCGCCCGACAAGTTTCTCATAATCGGCCCGCAGCGTTTTAGTCACTTCGCCGACGGTCAGTTCGAGATCGTCAATTTTACCGACCGGCGTCACTTCGGCTGCGGTGCCGGTGACAAAGATTTCAAGCGCGTCCTTAAGCTCTTCGGGCCTAATATGGCGTTCAACCAGCTCATAGCCACGCTCTTTGGCAAGCTTAATAACGGTCTGGCGGGTGATGCCGTTCAAAAAACAATCCGGCGGCGGTGTGTTGATAACATTGCCTTCGGTGATCATGAAGAAATTAGCGCCGGTGCCTTCGACAACATTGCCGCGCCAATCGAGCATCAAGGCATCGTCATAGCCAGCGGCTTCTGCATCATGTTTGGACATCGTGCAGATCATATAGAGGCCAGCAGATTTAGCATGGACCGGTGCCGATTCGGGTGGTGGGCGCCGCCATTTTGAGGTCTTTAGGCTAATGCCTTTATTGCGGGCTTCGGGTGAGAAATAAGACGGCCAGGCCCAAACAGCAATCGCCAGATGGATCTTGGTTTCTTGCGCAGAAACTCCCATCATCTCACTACCGCGCCACGCTATCGGACGGACATAGCCATCGACAATGTTGTTCGCTTCACAAGCCTGGATGCAGGCTGCATCAATTTCTTCTGCTGAATAGGGAATTTCAAATCCCATGATTTCAGCCGAATTGATCAGCCGTTCCGTATGCTCGCGCAATTTGAAAATATTACCGCCATAAACGCGTTCCCCCTCGAACACGCTCGATGCATAATGTAAGGCATGTGTTAGCATATGTAGATTTGCATCACGCCAATCTACCATTTCCCCATCAAACCAAATCAACCCGTCACGGTCGTGAAAACCTTCGCTTGGCATGAAATTATCTTCCCTTTTTTTGTCGTTTTACGAAATGATGTTGCTTCAAATAGCGTTATCTGGCATATATGTCAATAACACTGACTTATATTTTTTACTGAAGCTCTATAAAAAAGGCCAGCAATGGACGCGTCAACACCCGAAACAGAAAAAGACCCAGCAAGTTCAGCCTATTCCGATGCGGAGTTGCGGGACGCTATGGAGCTGCTGTTTTTCTCGTATCGCGATTTTATCGGCGAGCCGGATGCGATTTTAAGCGACTATGATTTTGGCCGTGCGCATCACCGGGTCATTCATTTTGTCGGTCGCAACCCTGATATTACGGTCAGTGATTTACTCTCGGTTCTGAAAATTACCAAGCAAAGTCTATCGCGGGTTTTAAGTCAGCTTATTCGGGAAGATTTTATCAAACAGATTCCGGGGCCGGTTGATCGCCGCCAGCGGTTGTTGTCTTTGACTGAAAAAGGTCATGCCCTCGAAGAAAAATTATCCGCCCATCAGCGCGAACGTATTGCCAGCGCCTTCAAGATTGCTGGACCCGACGCCGTCGAGGGCTTTTACCAAGTGTTATTGAATATGATGAACAATCCGAAAGAATTTAAAAAACACGATTGATTTTGAGAGAAGTTTAGCGAAAGAGATGGTCTCGTGAGTGTTGAAAACGCGCATATTTTAGTTGTCGACGACGATGATCGCCTGCGTGATCTGCTGAAAAAATATCTCAGCGATAACGGCTTTCGCGTCACAGCGGCTGAAGATGCCAAAGCAGCCCGGGCAAAGATGGTGAGTATCGCCTTCGATCTCATTGTCTTGGACCGCATGATGCCAGGCGAAACCGGGCTGGAATTCGCGAGTTCGATCAGAGGTCATAACACCGTGCCGATCCTCATGTTGACGGCAATGGTGGAGACCGATGACCGGATTGATGGTCTGGAGGTAGGCGCGGATGACTATCTCACCAAGCCGTTTGAGCCGCGTGAGCTTTTGCTGAGGATCAATTCTATTTTACGCCGGGTACCGGAAGTTATTGATGAAATGGTGCCGACCGAGGCCCGGCTGGGTGAATTCATTTTTAATATCGAGCGCGAGGAACTGCGCCACGGTGACGACATGGTTGGGCTGACCACGGCAGAGGCCCGGCTGTTGAAGATTTTGGCTGAGAAGCCCGGCGCAATTTTTAGCCGCGAGCACCTCATGGAGCTTGTTGCGCCCGGCGGCGGTGAGCGAACGGTCGATGTTCAGGTGAACCGGCTACGTCATAAGATCGAACCGGATGCAAAATTACCGCGTTATCTGCAAACGGTGCGTGGCCAGGGCTATATTTTGAGGCCGGATTAGGGTTGGAAAGTAGGAAATGGCAGCAAGAGTGATTAAACGCTTTTTACCGAAGAGTTTGTTGGGACGATCGATCCTAATCATCGTGACGCCGCTCGTCCTGCTGCAACTCGTCTCGGCCTTTGTGTTTTATGAAAGCCATTGGGACAAGGTGAGTCTGCGTTTGGCCAGAAGCGTGGTCGGTGACATCGGCGCTGTCGTTGATTTGTTGGCGCAAAATAAAACACCGGCCGGGCGCGCAGCCGTATTGGAGCTCGCCTCTTCTCGTCTGGCCCTGGAGGCCCAAATTGTTGACGGCGAGGTTCTAACCAATAAAGAAAATAAAATCACCGGCGTTGATTTTGTTGAAACGGTTTTGATGCGGACCATGACTGAGGCCATCAAGAAGCCGTTTAAAATAGATGGCAATAGAATTGAAAAGCATGTCGTCATTTCTGTCCAATTGCCGGAAGGCGTTCTGGAAGTTGTGACCAATCGTAAACGCCTGTTTAGTTCGACCACTTATATCTTTGTGCTCTGGATGGTCGGCACGGCGATGATCTTGTTTGGCGTCGCGACGATATTTATGCGCAATCAAGTGCGCCCGATCAGGCGCTTGGCAGCGGCGGCGGATGATTTCGGCAAAGGCCGTGATACGCCTCGCTTTAAGCCAGAAGGGGCAACCGAAGTGCGCCAAGCAGCAACCGCCTTCATTTCCATGCGGGATCGCATTCAACGTCAGATTAGTCAGCGCACAGATATGTTGTCTGGTGTGTCACACGACCTTCGGACCCCGCTCACCCGCATGAAGCTGGACCTTGAAATGCGCGCAGACAAGGATGGCGCCGAAGATATCAAAGCAGATATCGCAGAGATGGAGCATATGCTTGAAGCTTATCTTGCGTTTGCCAGAGGCGAGGGCGATGAGGCACCGAAAACGACTGATTTATCAGCAATGCTCACGGATGTTGTTGGGTTGGCCCGGCGCAAGGGGGCGGCTGTTGATCTTCACAGTGAAGGCCCAATTGAGGCGCAAGTGAAGCCCAACGCTTTTAAGCGCTGCGTCACCAACCTCGTCGAAAACGCTGATCGTTATGCGGATCACGTGTCGGTTCGGGCCGGCCAGCGTGGCCAGGCGATTGAAATCACGATTGATGATGACGGTCCAGGCATTCCGGAAGATCTCAGAGAAGATGCCTTTAAACCCTTTTATCGCTTAGAGAACTCCCGCAACCCTGAAACCGGTGGCGTCGGACTGGGACTTTCAATTGCCCGCGATGTTATTCGCGGTCACGGCGGAGACATTGCTTTGGGAGAATCGCCGGCCGGTGGTTTGCGAGCGAGGCTGATATTGCCGCTTTAAAACAGCTTTCCGCCATTGGGCACGTCGTGAGTGGGTGAAATTAGAACCACTTCACCGGTATCATCGGGAAAGCCTAAAACCAGACATTCAGACATCAACGGGCCGATTTGCTTGGCCGGAAAGTTAATCACCGCGGCGACTTGCTTGCCAATTAAGCTCGCTGCCTCATAGTAATGGGTGATCTGCGCCGATGATTTCCGCTCGCCGATCTCGGCACCGAAATCCAGCCAGACTTTATAAGACGGGTTGCGGGCTTCGGGGAACTCCTCGGCACGGATAATCGTGCCGACGCGAATATCGACCTTGCTGAAATCGGAATAATCTATGTCCATCGGAGATTCCTGTTAAGCGACTTTTCTGGTCGGCGCGGGGATTAATCTGGCGAGACTTTCAGCTTTGGCGAGGCCATCATCTAAAGTTGCCATGGTTTTAGCCATATCGGTGCTATCGTCATCGAGCCAGCTTTTAAAACTACGCAAATAGATCACGGTCAGAATTTTTGTTTTAACGCAGCCGATCGGTGAGAGACTTCGTGTCCCAACCAAATCCAAAGTTCTATGCATGCAGCGGAGCAGGACGCGCAGCCCATGAGCACTGGCAATTGGGTCATAGGGAACGGTTTCCCGCAAAATTGATTTGATGGCTGATTTATGGGGCTGCAACGCGTCAAAGCGTGCCATCAAAATATCAAATAGTTGATCGCGGATCGACTCTTCCGTCCCCGCATTGGTGAATTCTTTCGCCACTTGTGCGTCGATTTGGTCATTGAAGGCATCCAAAATAGCGAGTTTTGATGAGAACTGTTTTTTTAATTCTTCTGGTTTTAATTTGGCCGCCTCAGCGATATCGGCCAGCGTAATTTCCCGCCATGGTGTGGCCGCGGCCAATTTGAGGGTGGCCGCTATGACTTTTTTGCTTGGATCTGATTTACGTGCCATTACACTTTCCGCTGATTTCATCCGGGTGAAGATGGTATCGCGAATTCGGCGAATACGGAAGAATTTCACAATAATATTTTAAATTTTAGCATTTATTATATATGATTACCCACCGATTAGTCGAAAGGTGAACTATGGTCGCAAAAGACCGCAAATTTGGTAAGACCGGTAAGTTATTTGCGTTTCTGGAAAAAGATGAGGAACGCGAACTCGCTTTGCGTGCGGGCAAAGGCGACCAAGAAGCCGCCGACCGTTTGATAACCAGTCATTTTAATTATGTCGTAAAACTTGCCAAAGGTTATCGCCGCTCGGGCGTGCCGATGGCGGATCTTATTCAGGAAGGCATGGTCGGTCTGGCGCAAGCCGTTAAACGCTTTAACCCGGATAAAGATGTGCGCCTCTCGACCTATGCGATGTGGTGGATCCGAGCCTCGATGCAGGATCATATTGTCAGATCCTGGTCGCTGGTCCGGCTGTCGACAACCTCGGCGCAAAAATCGCTGTTTCTAAATTTGCGCCGCCTGACGGTTGATCTGATTGACGGTGCAGATGCGCTGAGCGATGAGATCGTTGCGAGGCTCGCAGAGCGCTTCGAGACCACGGCGGCAGATGTTCGAAACCTAGCCCGCCGGATCACCCATAAAGATCAATCCCTCAATACACACCTTTCTGAAGAGGGCAATGACAGTTGGCTCGATATGCTGGCCTCAAATGCGCCAAGCGTAGAAGAAACGCTGGAGGCGGAAGGTGATCGCCTCCAACTTAGTGATATTATCGCCAAGGCTTTGGCGAAACTGCCGGACCGGGAACAGTTTATTATCCGTCATCGATACTTGACCGAGGCCAAGCAAACCTTCGCCGCCATTGGACAGGAATTGAATTTGTCCAAAGACCGCGTGCGTCAGTTGGAAGCGCGGGCTTTGAAAACGCTTGAGGAAATGCTTAAGCCAATCTTGGCCGGCCATCAACTTTTCCCCAAATAACACGTCTGATATTTAATATGAAATTGCAGGTGTTTGCAGAAGGTAAGTATTGTCGGTCAACTGCTCTATCATAAATGCCGCAACTTCAACTCGGGGAATTTTAAATTTAAGCCCGCCCTCGGAGGTGTTAAATCCTTTCCTGAAGGGTCGGCCTGTCGGTTCGTTGGTGAATGCACTCGGTCGAATGATTGTCCAATCGAGATCACTGTTCACTATATATTGTTCCTGAAGTTCGTGATCAATATGAGCCGCCTTGAGGAGCAAGTTGAACATAATATGTTTCCAGAAGAAATTTAATGCCGGCCAGCTATCGCCTGCTCCTAAAGTGGTTTGACAGATCAGCCGCGACACACCTTGTTGTTTCATTGCGGCAATAATATTCCAGGTTCCTTTGGCTCGGACGTCGCCTTTTCTTCCTGCACCCAGAGCAATAAATACAGCATCCTGTCCCGTGATGGCTTGAGAGACCGCTTGCTCGTCAAAAACATCCCCTTCGAACAAGGCTAGCTTTTCATCGGTTATGCCGATTGTTGAGGGTTTTCTTGAAAAAGCCGTAACGTGATGACCTTGATTAAGCGCCTGATCCACTAATATTCGACCGATAGAGCCGGTTGCTCCAAAGATGACCAATTTCATAATTATCTCCTTTTGAAAATTCAATACACTTGACACCGTGTCAATTGACAAAGCCAGAGATAAGTGTAACTTGACATGATGTCAAGTGAAAAAATAGATACCCGCACCAGAATACTTGTTGCCGCATTGGGTTTGTTGGTCGATGGCAAAGGAAGCCAGGTGCGGATGGCGGATATTGCCAAACGTGCGGGTATTTCCCGTCAGGCTGTTTATCTTCATTTTACAACACGGGCGGATCTTCTGATCGCGGCGACAAAACACGTCGACGATATAAAAAATATTGACGGCAAGTTGGCGCGTAGTCGAAAGGCAAAAACGGGGGTTGAGCGTTTAGATGCCTTTATCGATGCCTGGGGCAATTACATTCCCGAGATTTACAACATTGCGCGCGCCTTAATTGCGATGAGCGATGCCGATGTAGAAGCCGCTGAAGCGTGGGAAAATCGTACAAAAGCCGTTCGAGAAGGCTGTGAGGCGGCCGTAACAGCTTTGAAATTAGATGGGACTCTTTCTCCTGATTATTCAATCTCTCAGGCGACAGACGTTCTTTGGATGCTGTTGTCAGTACAAAATTGGGAGCAACTCACTAAGGAGAGTGGCTGGTCGCAAAAACGATATATCAAAGAGATGAAATTGATTACGCGAAAGACCTTAATAACCAAAGTAAGTGATTAGCCCGCGAGATCCTTGGAGCGCGCGACTGCTTTGGCGATTGCCTCGCTCATCAATTCCTGTAGGCCTCCGTCGCCCATAAGCACCGAGAGGGCAGCGTGGGTTGTGCCGCCGGGGCTGGTGACATTTTCGCGCAATTTTGTCGCATCATCATCTGATTGAACCAGAAGCTCGCCCGATCCCGCCACGGTTTGAACGGCAAGTTGGGTTGCCATTTCGGGGCTAAGGCCCGCCTCCACACCGGCTTGGGTCATGGTTTCAGCCAATAAAAAGACATATGCCGGACCTGAGCCTGAAACCGCCGTCACCGCATCAAGTAAGGTTTCATCTTCCAGCCAGCTTGCCTCGCCGACTGCGGCGAGAAGCTCCAGACAGGTTGTTTTAGCGGCGTCGCCGACATTGGCATTGCCGCAGGCGATTGTAATACCCCGCCGGACGGCAGCGGGTGTATTGGGCATGGTGCGGATAATTGCCGCCTCGTTTCCCAGCTTGCTTTCGAAATAGGCGATGGTTTTGCCGGCGGCGATCGAGATAAAAGTCGCGGTGCCGGTAAAGCGAGCGTAGGCGGGTGCAACATCATCCATCATTTGCGGCTTTACCGCGAACAGCACGAAATCCGGCTCGAAGTCGCCATCTAGTTCATCGAGTGAGTTGTGGAAGGTCACGCCTTGGTCTTTGAAGGGGGCGGCAAAATCCTGGAACGGCTCAATGGCACGGACATTAGCACCCGGAATGCCTTGGTCAAGCCAGCCGCCCAACAGCGCCCCGCCCATTTTACCGCAGCCAACGAGGAGTATTCTAACGTCCATCCAAGTTCTCTAAGCTTCGCCGACAGGCTCCAATATGGACGCCTCAATCGCTTCTGCCGGATCTTTACCACCCCAGATGACATATTGGAAGGCGGGATAGAATTTCTCGCATTCTGTAATCGCGGTCTCTAGTAAATCTTCGACCTGCTGAGGAGAAATGCTGTCCGTGCCACGGAGCGGGAAGGCATGGCGGTACATGGGCAAAGCTTCATCCTGCCAGATGCAGAAATGCCCAAGCCATAACTTATCATTCACCAAAGCGAGTAGATTATTGATCGCCTCGGTTTTACGATCCGGCACACGCATATCAAACGCACAAGTAAAATGAATAGCGCAGATTTCGTCTGACCAGGCAAAATGGAGAGAATAGTCACACCAACGGCCGTTATATTCGGCCGCCATTTCTTCTTCACGTACGCGGTTTAAACGCCATCCCTGGTTGCTGACCACCTGCTCGATAACATCGAGTGGCGGTACGTCTGGAGCATCTTCGAGATAATAGTCGACCTGAGCCATGATAGGAGCCTCCGGCAATTAATGGCGCCACGGGCGGGAATGTAAGGATTTCTAGTAAAATAACTAGATATAGTGTTTAGCATCCCCATGAGTACTAGAGGTAGCCTGACAGATGCAGAGTCAGCGCGCAAGAGGGATGTCCTCCAGCGCGGCAAATTTTCTGTGGATAAATGAAAAACAGGTGGTTTGGCGACGAAAAACTAGCTCTTTTTGGTCTTGTTGGCTGTGCTCGTCTTCTTCGCTACGGGTTTTTTAGGCGAAGATTTGGGTTTTTGCGCACCTAATTGGGCTTCGAGTTGGACGATTCTCTTTTCAAGCTTCTCTTGTTCGTCGCGTGCCTTGGCAGCCATGGCCCGAGCCACTTCAAATTCCTCACGGGTAACCAAATTCATGCCATCGATAAAGTTTTCGACCCGGTGGCGCACCATTTGCTCAACTTCGTCTTTCATGCCGGCGACCGTGCCCGCCGCAGAATTGGCGACTTTTGCGAGATCATCAAAAAAGCGATTACGTGTTTGCATGACTTATTCCTATTCTTAACTACCGGTGTTTTGACACTATATATATGCCGATTGGATTATATCTGCAACTTGCACCCCAGAAAGAGGCACCTTATAACACAACCATGATTATAGTGACCGGCGCGGCCGGATTTATAGGCTCTAACCTCGTAGCTGCCCTGGCGGCGCGTGGGGAGCGTGAAATTGTTGTCTGTGACCATCTCGGATCCGACGATAAATGGCGCAATCTTTCCAAGCATGAACTTGCTGATTTTATAGAGCCCGAAGATCTGCTGTATTTTCTGGATGGCCATGACGGCGGCATTGAGGCGATCTATCATATGGGCGCGATCTCATCGACAATCGAGACCGATGCCGATCTCATCATGGATAACAATTTCAGGCTGTCACTTGATCTCTGGAATTGGTGCGCGGTCCATCAGGTACCGTTTATCTATGCGTCCTCAGCGGCAACTTATGGCGATCGCACGGCAGGCTTTGACGATGACGGGTCTTGCGCAGCGCTGGCCAAGCTACAACCGATGAACGCCTATGGCTGGAGCAAGCATCTATTTGACCGCCGCGTCGCCCGCATGGTTGCCGATGGTGCCAAGACGCCGCCGCAATGGGCTGGGCTTAAATTTTTCAACGTCTATGGCCCCAACGAATATCACAAAGGCGGTCAGCAAAGTGTCGTGCCGCAGATCTTCAAGCAAATACAAGAGACCGGCAAAGCGAATTTGTTTAAGTCGCACAATCCAAACTATGAAGATGGCGGACAGCTGCGTGATTTCATCTGGGTTGGTGATTGCGTCGATGTGATGCTCTGGTTGTCGGAAAACCGCGATGTCAGCGGCTTATTTAATTGCGGGACAGGAACAGCCCGTTCGTTTAAAGATCTGGCGGAAGCGGTGTTCGCTGCCCTCGATAAAAAGCCCAAGATCACTTATATCCCGACGCCTGAAAACATCCGTGACAAATATCAGTACTTCACCGAAGCCAATATGGACCGCTTGCGGGGCGCTGGTTTTAATGGCGGCGCGACGTCTTTGGAAGATGGTGTTAAGCGCTATGTTCAGGACTTCTTATTGGCCGAAGATCCCTACTGCTAAAAGAAATTTGCCGCCACACAAGCCTGGCGCAATCTCTCTGTTTCACCTTCAACAAAAGCCAGAGCATCAGCTGGTGATGCGCTGATATTAATGGCAGCGGCCTGTTCATTTAACGCGTCAATCACGTCAGGCTGCTCGGATGCATGCCTGGCTGCCTCATAGAGCTGCTGAACAATTTCGCCCGGCACACCTGAGGGCGCAAAAAGCCCCATCCAGGATCCATTGCCGATGGTTTTAAGACCAAGCTCTGCCATCGTTGGAATGTCGGGGTAGACACCAATACGGATCGGACAAATTGCCCCGATGGCAACAACGTCGCCGCCCCGAATACTTTCCAGTAACCTCGGCCCCGTCGTGATGGTAAGATCAATGTCACCGTTTAAGATGGCTTCAATCGCGCCTTCCGAGCCGCTTTCGGGTCTGACTTCACTCAAATTAATATCGGTCTCCGCGATCAGCGATTTAAACTCGAGCATATGAATGCTGCGCTCATTGATGCCGTGAAATTTAACCGCGCCCGGATTGGCTTTGGCCGCAGCAACCACATCGTCCAAAGTAACAGCCCCCAGCGAGGGGTGGGCGATCAAGATATTTGGCGTGTCGGCGAGCTTGATGATCGGCGTGAAGTCCTTGGCGGGATCAACGCCGTAATCGGGCAAAATATTGGGCAACAGCGCAATATTGCCGATGGTGCCCATAAAAAGCGAATAGCCGTCAGGATCAGCCGCCGCCGCCGCACGCGGACCGTTGGAGCCACCTTGTCCGCCGGTAATGTGCTCGAAAATAATCTCCTGGCCTAGAAATTCCGCCATATGCGGCGCCACGGAAAATCCAACCCGGCTCGAAAAGCCGGGTGGCCCAAAAGGCAAGATGATTCGGATTGGCTTGTCTGGAAAACTCATTTTGGGACCCCATTTATATATTTTCCATGATTATGGCGACCGCTCTCCGCCTTGAAAAGCTTAACATTGTAATAAAATATCCCAGGTTACTTTTTCGATAGAACCCAGAGTAAACACTGAGGAGCGATGTTTAAATTTTGGCTGTGACGAGGGTGCGGGAAACAGTTGGTTTCGGTATGGGCTAAGAATGTCCGCTTTCGAGGACGGAGCCGCCGCCATTTTGCCTATCCATTTTTAGCCACAATCAGATATTTGAGATAGTCCTAACAAATATCGCATCATTCTGCCGCAAGTTGCTGTTCTTGCGATACTTTGCGACACTTTTTAGTCCTGTGTGACACACTTCTGCGACACTTCTTGTATAAAATACAAATAATTAATGGAGAATTCAAACCGAACGTATTGTGATATCATAGGAGATTATAGAAATGAATATTCGGAATTTAGCGCTGATCAGTTGTTTCGTTGCACTGGTTGCCTACACACCTTCAGCGATCGCCGACGACGCCCGAGAACTTGTAAAACTACCGGTTCAAGTTAAAGAAAAATTTCTGACTGAAATGCGTGGAAATCTTATGAAACTTGAAGACATTATGGCTGCTATTGCCGACGGAAAATTCAACGAGGTTGCCAATATCGCTGACCTAAAAATGGGATTCGGCCACGGCCAGATGGAACAAATGGCCAAAGCGAATAAGAGCACAGAAGAGATGTTGGCGCGTAAGAAGGAAATGCGCCGCATGGGCCAACGTGGAGGTCATGGTCAGGGCCAAGGTCAAGGAATGGGAATGGGGCGCTTCATGCCTGAAAATTTCCGGTCCATGGGTCAAAATCTACATCAAGCTTCGGAGGACTTAGCGGCAAAAGCGCGAGCTGTTGGGCAAAATCCTTCGGTAAAAGATTATCAGGCTGTTGTTCGTGCCTTGGAAAATGTCTCTAATGCCTGCACAAGTTGCCATCAAGCCTTTCGCGTAAACTGAACTAACATCAAATTGAAAGGGTAAAACAAATGTCGACAAACAAAAATTACCGAGTAGTAATTTTCGGTTTAGCAGCAAGCATCTTAGTTGGTTGCGCCACCCAAGGTGATGTCGGTAGTTCACAAATTTTGGGTTCGTCTCGCGGTAGTCATGGACAATATTCGACTTATCAATTTGCCGCCGGTAATCGAGATCTACAGACTGTCATTGTCGGTAATCCGTTCAGCCTAAAAAAATCTGAATTTGACAACCAGGTGACAAAGTTAATGCAGGGTAATGATCGCGGTATAAATGCAAATTTCACGGTAGCAGCTAGTGAAAATATGCGTACCGGTTATAGTGCGGTCATGATGTTTAATCCGTCATCCGGCACCAGTTTAGATCAGATGTGTGGCGATCCAAATAAACTGAAATCTACGATACGAGGCCAACAGATCAAAGTGATATTGGTATTTTGTGGCCCCGGTCCAATTTCAGCCGGCTCAGCAACACTACAGTCTGCGTCTTCAATTTCTGACCCGAAATTCAATCAGTTGGTCCGAGATGTCACTTTTAGAATGACGCCGAACGAACCACCAGATACCTACGACTGACAAAATGCCCGCTTGCCATTCGCTGGTATGGGCTGGCCTATCTGGCGGGCGCGCTGCTCGGCATTCAATGAATTAGGTTTTTTTGCTGACCCGCCTTTACCCTAAGTTATAGCCGATGCTAATTTTGAATAGGCCACCGCGGCAGTATAATGTCTATACTATTTAACACCATTGAGTAATAATTTGAGTGCTGCTAGCGTAATGACAGTACAGTCACAGATCACCATAACAGGGAGAAATTGAAATGAAATCCGTTAGATCTATATCACTTGGTCTTGTCGTCGCTCTTGGCATGAGCCTCGCGGCTTCGGGCGCCAATGCGCAATCCAAAATACTGCGGGTTGATGCGACCGCTGCGTCTGGAACGCCGGCCATATTACTGACCGTTCTGGGCAAGATTTTTCCAAGAGAAATCGGCGTTTCACTACAAATAAACACCGGCCAAACATTAACCCGGTCGGTCCTTAAATTTGGCACGGATGATTTGGATATAATCCATTTTGTCCCTCAGATCTCACCGTGGCTCAAAGGCGGCAAACGCATGTATAAAAAACTGCCAAAGAAAGCCAGCAAAGCCTACAATTCAATGGCTGCGATATTCGGATTTCCGGCGAGCGCCATTCATATTATTGCCTGGCAGGATTCCGGCATCAAAACTCTGGCCGATATTAAAGGCAAACGGGTTTATATGGGTCCGCCTGCAGGTGGCTTTTATACCCAATCCAGCTCGTATCTGAGTGTCGCGACAGGTCTTACACCGAAAAAAGATTTTGAGGTTATCCGGCTTCCCTGGGGGCAGGGCATGCAGGCCATGCTCGATGGACAGATTGATGTTTTCTTACGGCCAACGGCAATCGGTTCGGCCATCATCAATCAAATTGGGGCAAAGAAAAAGTTTGTTCTGCTCGGTGCCGGCAAAGCCGCCGACTCTAAAAAATGGCAGAAAGTCATGATCGAGCAGCTGATCAATGAGAACGCCACCATTCCGGCCGGCACATACAAAAATCAGGTCGGCGGCGATGTCCGGACGACCGCTGCCAACAGCTTTATCTTGGTGCGCAAGAAAATGAGTAACGATCTCATCTACAAAATGCTCAAAGCGATGTGGGCAAATTTGGATGAAATTCATAAAAGCGCCGCCGTTTTAAAGACGCTGAGCAAATCCAATCCATTGGCAGGTGTTAACGTTCCGCTGCACCCAGGTGCGGTGAAATATTATAAGGAAATTGGCTTTAAAATTCCCGCCCATCTTCTTCCTTAACCGCTAACCATTAGATGATCAGGGCTGGCTCGATTTATCGGGTCAGCCCTGATTGTTAATTCCAAATGGACCAATAAATATGAATAACGACACGCAGGCGGCGGCAAAAACCGACTGGCGCCAAAACTCAATTTACCTTGTGAGCTTGATTGTCGCCTTTGTCGGATTGATCAATTCCTATCCGAGCTATTGGATTGTTCCGCGGATGGGTCCTTTCCCGCCCGAAATTGTCAGGCCGTTGATTCTCGGAGCGTCCGTGCTCGTCGTTATTTTGAAATTTTCCTTTGCGGTTGGCTGGACAAAGAGCCGGCCTGGTCTGAAGAACATCGGCCTGGCCCTCGATCTCTTGATTCTCGCCGTGATTACATTTGCCTTGTGGCGTTTTTCCGTCGATATGCTGGAAATGTTAGACTCGATGGTCATCTTCGAGGGCTCCCACGCGGCGATAGCGCTCATGGCGTCGGCGGCATTCATCATCCTTTGCTGGCGTGTCTGGGGAGCGGCGTTGGCGATCGTCGGCCTTGTCACACTGTTTTATTATTTCACCGGACCCTATTGGCCAGGTATTTTTAGAACGGCGCCGTTCGAAATATTAAGCAGCTCGGCTGAAGATCTGTGGTTTAATCTCGGCGAGGGCGTTGTCGGCGGCATCACCGCCATACTTATATTCACTGCCTTTCCCTTCGTTCTTTTGGGCGCCATGCTTGAACGCACAGGCGGTGCGCATTCGCTGATTAAAATAGCGTTTCATTTCACCCGCCGACTGCGCGGCGGCCCAGCCCATGCGGCAATTGTCTCATCCGCCTTGTTCGGCACGATGTCGGGCGGTGCCGTCACCAACGTGGTGGCGACCGGGGTGATTACAATACCGATGATTATACGGCGCGGGTTTCATCGGGCGTTTGCCGGCGGCGTTGAAGCGACGGCTTCCAGCGCTGGTCAAATCATGCCTCCCGTGATGGGCGCGGCAGCGCTGGTAATGGCCGATATCACCGAAATTCCCTACCTCCATATCATTATTGCCGCGCTCATTCCTGCCTTGGCCTATTACGCCAGCCTGTTCGCCAGCGTGGTTTTCGAATCGAGGCGGCTCGGCATTGAAGCGGTTGCTGATTTATCCGACACCGATGTCGATCTCGTCGTTCACCGGCAGGACTACTATAATCTGATTCTGATATTCGTTCCGATCGCAACTGTGGTAACGGCCCTAATGTACGGATTTTCACCGGCCGGCGCGGGCAATATCGCGTTGACGGTCCTCATTCCACTCAGTTTTCTCAATCCGGAAGTCCGAAAAGCGCCGGTCTTAATATTGAACGCGTTCGCAAATGGCGGCCGTCAGTTCGCGGAGTTGCTGATGTCGGTAGCTGTGGTCGGGATTATTGTGGCCGTTTTGGCGGCGACTGGATTGCCAAATGATTTCACCTTGCTGGTTGGCGGCGCAACCGGAACAAGTCTCGTGTTTACCTTGATGATAGCCGCTGCGGCGGCGCTTATGCTGAGCATGGGTATTCCGACCTTGCCCGCTTACCTTACCGTGATTCTTATTTTGGGTCCGGCCATTACCAGCTTGGGTCTGTCGGTGCTGGTCGCCCATCTCTTCGTGCTTTATTACAGCGTTGCCTCATCAATCACACCACCGGTGGCGATCGCGGCCTATGCGGCGGCGTCAATCGCCGGCGGGCCGCCGATGATGACGGCTGTCTACGCGATGCGCATCGGATTAGTGAAATTTGTGGTGCCCTTTGTATTTGCCTTCTATCCGGTCATTCTCCTGGTTGAGGAATCCGGGGCACAATTTGAATGGTTGCCGTTTTTATCCATTATATCGCGTTTGCTCGTCGTGATTTACCTCGTCTCGAGCGCGGTTATCGGCTTTGACCAACGCCGCTTGCCAATATGGGAAATTGTCGTCCGGCTTTTATTAGGACTATTGATCATCATTACCGATCCGTTTATCCATTGGAGCGCCACGGTGGTTGCCATCGTCTTCTTGGCTTGGCATGTGTTGGCTTTCCGCCGGGCGGTAGTGGTTGAGAATACGGCCCGTTAGATTTAGTGCACCAAGCAATGTCTTGAGGCGATTTGATGAGCCACGGGTTCACAATATTATTTTAGATTTTATTTGGCCTAAGCATGACTTTCGGGTAGAGGGTTAGGCATGAGTTTCGCAATCGCCTTTCCAAATATCGATCCGATAATTTTTTCGGTCGGCCCGCTTGCCATCCGCTGGTATGGGCTGGCCTATCTGGCGGGCGTGCTGCTGGGCATTCAATATATTAAGGCTTTTGCCGCTAAGCCGCCTTATGCGATGGACCGGAAAAATGCCGATGATTTTCTCATTTGGGTTTTTCTGGGGATATTTCTTGGCGGACGACTTGGCTATATCGCGTTTTATAAAGCTGCCTTTTATTTGGATCACCCCCTCGACATCCTAAAAGTCTGGGAAGGCGGGATGTCGTTTCATGGTGGGCTGATAGGCGTTATCTTGGCCGTCATATTGTTTTGTCGGCAACGCAAGTTAAGCTATTGGGCGGTCGGTGATGCGGTGGCTTGTGCGACGCCGATTGGCTTGTTTTTTGGCCGGATTGCTAATTTTATCAATGGCGAGCTTTTTGGCCGGATTTCGGACGTGCCGTGGGCGATGGTGTTTCCCCATGGCGGTCCGCTACCCCGCCATCCAAGTCAGCTTTATGAGGCGGCGCTTGAAGGGCTTCTCTTGTTTATTATTTTATTCCTGCTTTCGAAAAGTGATCGATGGCGCCTTAAGGCTGGCTTTTTGTCGGGGGTCTTCATGGTTGGCTATGCGGCGGCCCGGGGCTTTGTTGAATTGTTTCGCCAGCCTGATGCTCATATCGGTTTCTTATTTGGCACTTTCACGATGGGTCAATTGCTATCGGTGCCGCTGGTGGCGCTCGGCCTTTATCTTATTTTCCGCCCCGAAAAAACCGTCTAATATCGCTTGATGAGCGAGTTGCTGGAACATCTGAAAAAACGTATTGCCGCCGAGGGACCGCTTTTGGTCGCAGATTATATGTCAGAAGCTTTGGCCAATCCCAAGCATGGCTATTACATGACGGGTGATCCGTTGGGCAAATCGGGTGACTTTATTACCGCGCCCGAAATCAGCCAGATGTTTGGCGAGTTGATTGGCCTTTGGTGCGCCATTACCTGGAACCAAATGGGTAGCCCGTCGAAAATAAACCTCATCGAGATGGGGCCGGGCCGAGGCACATTGATGGTCGATGCGATCCGCGCGCTGGTTATGGCACCGCAATTCCTGGATGCCATCGATATCCATATGATTGAGACCAGCCCCAGTTTGCAAAAGCGCCAGCGCCGCAATCTGGATGCACTCGATGTTGATATCCAATGGCATAAAAGTTTTGCCGATGTGCCGGAAGGCCCGTTCATCCTGGTCGCCAATGAATTGCTCGATGCCCTGCCGATCCGGCAGTTTGAAAAATCTGTTGCGGGCTGGGGAGAACGCAAAGTCGGCTGCAATGAGGCGGGGGAGCTGCATTGGATGCTGGATCAAAGTGCCGCCGTGCCTGAGGCATTTATTCCAGCCGCGCTCGCCGATAGTCCGCCGGGCAGCATTTTTGAGTTTAGCCCGGCCGGTGTTGCGCTGGTCACCTCCATCGCCGGAGAGATTGCCAAATATGGCGGCGCAGCGTTGTTTATTGATTATGGCCATACGCCATCCGGTATTGGCGATACCTTGCAAGCCGTGAAGGATCACAAATTTCATGATGTGTTATGCGATCCCGGTGAAGCTGATCTGACGGCGCATGTCGATTTTGAGCAAATGGCTGAAAATGCGCGCGCCGCAGGGGCTTTGGCTTATGGCGCGATCACGCAGCGAGATTTTTTGCGCCCGCTGGGGATAGAACATCGGGCAAAGCAACTCAAGAAAATCGCCTCAACTGGTCAAATGAACGAAGTCTTTAGCGGATTAAATCGATTGATTGGTGAAGACGAAATGGGCACGCTGTTTAAAGTACTGGCGCTCACCCATCCGGATATGCCGATGCCGGAAGGGTTTGGCTATGACAATGACAAAGGAGAGTGAGCGGGAATTGTGATTGTTGTTGAAGATTTGACATCCAATAGCTCTATCCGCCACGGTTTTTTCACCCGTGAGGGCGGGGTGAGCGGCGGGCTATATAACTCACTCAATTGCGGGTTTGGTTCTGCTGATGCGCCTGAAAACGTCGCCGAGAATCGTGGCCGCGTTTTGCAAAGCCTCAAAATTTCTGACGGGCAATTGCTGACCTGCTATCAGGTCCATTCTGCCAAAGCCATTACCGTCAATGAAGCCTGGTCCTTTGACAATGCACCCGAAGCCGACGGTATGGCGACAAATAAGCCTGGCCTTGTGCTCAGCATTTTGACCGCAGATTGCACACCGGTTTTGTTCGCGGACGACCAAGCCGGTGTGATCGGTGCCGCACATGCCGGATGGCAGGGGGCTTTTACCGGCATCCTCGAGGCGACGATAGCTGAGATGGTGGATTTGGGCGCGTCTTACGGCGGTATTAAAGCGGCGATCGGGCCAAGCATTGGCCAGGACTCCTACGAAATCGGGCCGGAATTTTTTGCCCGCTTTGTTGATGGGGGTCAAGAAAATGAGATTTTCTTCAAACCGTCGATAAAAGAGGGCCACTACATGTTTGATCTCACCGGCTATGTTGAAGCAAGGTTGCGCATTTTAGGTGTCGGCGAGATTTATCAGACCGGTTATGATACTTGTAAGGATGAGGCACGGTTTTATTCTTATCGTCGCTCTGTCTTGCAGGGCGAGGAAGATTATGGCCGCGAAATTTCCGCCATATCTTTGAGTGCCTAAATAGGACTTTATAAATGCCGCATATCGTTATTTTATTGTTCTTTTGCCTGGCTGTTATGTTGGTGACTTGTGTTACGTAGCTGTCGCCAAATTGTCTTGGCACTTTGCTGTATTGGCTTGCTTGGCGCGTGCGGCAGTCTGCCAAAACCCTTTGCTCATAGCGGGGCGACGACCAATAATCCGTTGCTCGCCTTGGCTGGCGGTGGCGCTATCCGCGTTCAGGTGAGCCCAGAGTTACCGGCCTCGCTTGCCAAACCATTGGCCGAAAACATGATTAAATCCCTCTGGGCGGAGAATGTGCCGGCAAGTAAAGCCACCAGTTTTCGCCCGCGCTATATCCTCAATGGGGCTTTGAAAATCAACTATCTTTCCGTTTCCGATCCCGAGCAGGTTGAAATTATTTGGAGCCTAAGGAGCGCTGATGGCGAAAAGCTCGATGCGTTTGATCTACGCGTAACTGGTGATCGGGCTGGTTGGCTATTCTTGGATAAGGAATTGCTGGTCGATCTTAGCGCCGATATGGGACGGGAAGTTGTGCGCATGTTATATGCCCAGCAAAGGCCTAAAAGAGTAGCTTTGAAACAGCCGGTGACGAAAGCGCAACCGGCCAGCAAATCTTCGGCAGAAATTTTGAACGATCCCGGAGCAATTCCGCAAAAAACAACATCCGCTTCGACGGGTGATTCGGCGATTCTTCCAAAAAAGTCAAAAATCTATTTGGCTGAGATCATTGGTGCGCCGGGAGACGGTAATATTTCACTGCTTCGTAATCTCCGTCGGAGCATGATTATTGCCGGCGCAGATATTGTTCCAAAGCGTCTCGGATCGGATTTTTTGGTGAAGGGATTCGTCAATGTAAGCCCACCCTATGATGCGACAAATGATGTCGCTATTACCTGGCTGGTGGCGACAAAAGAGGGCCGGGAACTTGGAAAAGTAACGCAAAACAATAAGGTGCCGGTGGGTGCGCTCAATGGC
>Ga0233428_1001329_pt1 | contig 26754 bp, 13 predicted proteins | sample SI_118_April2016_4_FD_179890 | JGI IMG/M metagenome (GOLD analysis project Ga0233428, IMG submission 179890) | Seawater microbial communities from Saanich Inlet, British Columbia, Canada - SI_118_April2016_120_MG | ecosystem: Environmental > Aquatic > Marine > Inlet | place: Canada: British... | reverse complement strand
CTGTTTTACTTGCATTGGGTGGAGGCCCCTTGTGTGTCCGGTAAGGAGCCTGGTTGATGTAATACTATGTAAATATGGGCGATACTGGACTCGAACCAGTGACCCCTTGCTTGTCGAGTGAGGGCAAGGTATTTTTAACAAATTTCATAACTGCTTGATATTGTGTCTGTTATGTCGCTAACACTTATTATGCAATAAGTTACAACACTTTATTAATTCTGTTGAGTTCTGTGGCGTCTGCTGGGTACGGTGTAGTTGACTGCATTTTGACTACAATTTGACTTCATCTTCCCTCTGCCTGTTTTTGAGATATTGGCATCTGGGGACAGGGGAGTGCTTATATATAAAACGATATAATGCCCCCCTCTTTCTATTAACCGTTTTTATAATAAAATTTTCTAAAATTTATGAGGTATTAACTAAGGTTTAATTTACGAACTTTAATCATTTTTTTATATAACTAAAAAAGATACAAAGTTGCCCCATGATGGCAGTGAGATTTTCTCCATAATACCTTTGTACCAATCACCGACACTCCCTACAAACCCTACCACTCTCTACCAAAAGAGTATAAGTTGTGGGTGTGCCTATTGTTATATTTGGTAGGGTGTGTGACATGGAATAAAATGTCGTTGTGGCTCTCTACCACTTTTTTATATTTGCAGGAATTTTTTAGAATAAAATTACAAAATAATATTTAAAATTTCTCCATAGTGTCTACTCATAGTAGTTTATGTATACTAACGAAAACAAATAAATGGATTTTAATAAATTTAAAGAAACAGAGAACAGAGGAGGATCAGAAAAATGAAAGATAAAAATATAACAAGACATGCAGGAATGTTTAAGCCGGGACAATCTGGGAATCTATCAGGTCGACCAAAATCAGATAAAACAATTCGTGATTTAGCTAAAATTCATACGGAAGATGCACTTAAAACCTTATCGGAAATAGTTAAGAACCCTAAAGCGTCTGATACAGCAAGGGTACAGGCTTGTAATGCCCTCCTTGATCGTGGATGGGGGAAAGCTCCTCAATATACTGAGAATGTAAATGTGGGAGTGGATTATTTGAGTTACTTGGACATGCTGGCTAATGAAATCACCGAAGAAGAGATAAAATCAGTAGAAGTAAGCTATAGTATTGAAGATTAATATTATTATTCTATATCCCCAAAACCATCGACAATACTGACAAAAGTCTAGTTTATAATCGTCACTCCTAAATACAACTCACATTTCAAGCGTAATCTGAGGTTCTATATATATATTACTTTCCTAGAATTAAGACTGCGACTTCGTCCCTGAATTCACAGATGAATTTTGGAATTTGTGCAATTCATTTTAATTCACCACGCATGTTCACTCGGTTGCTTTCAACTTCCTAGTGAGTAAAATAAGCGGTTCCCTAACATGGCTCCAATGAAAAATTACTTAGAAATTATTAAATTAATCGTATCTAACTGTGTTATATACATTTATGGCTTGTTTATGCTTCTTAATATAGTTAGATAATACTATAAGTACATTTGTTTCTGTCAGGATTTGTCATCTAGTAGTTTCCACTTGATTTAAGTATATCACAATACTATCATGCCCTTGTGAGATAAAATTAAATCACAAAAAAGCAAACCAAGAACGATTACTTTCGCTACTGATCCTATTTAGTAATAAATTATTTATTTAAAATACTATGCCTGCTCCCTTTCCTCCACCAAAAATTGGAAAAGAGCTCAGCAATGAGTTAACTGGTTTTCCTCTTTTTTTTAATAAAAGAAAACCACGTGTTATTACTGCAGATCCATGGGCATATCTTGAACATCTAACATCTAAAGGGCTTACAGCCTCAGAACAAAAACAATCTCTAGCTTTTATTGAACAAGCATATGATTTCTATTCTGCTGCATTAAATTCTCAGGCCGGTTCACAGCCACTTTTATACTATTATTCATTCATAAATTTAATAAAAGCAGCATTTCTGATAGATAAAAATCCACTGCCAGACGAAAAACTAAGACACGGAATAGATGATCCAAAAACTAATATAAAGCAACGATTTTCAATAAAGAACCAGATAGTACACTTTAAGGGACGTGCAAAAAATAACACTGAGTTATTTCCAGAATTTTTAATACTCATGAAGGGATCAATTCCAAAAAACAAAAATATGAAGCTAATTGACATTATGCGTCAAATACCTAGTATTCATAGAACATTTACACAGGTGACACAATCTCCAGCATCATTTATGCCTTTGCAAAAAATTACATTATTAAAAGATAATCATAAATATTTTTGCAGGATTATTCTTTCTAAAAATGATCATGATGCCAAGTCATTATTCAAAAAACATAAATCAGAGAGATTCATTACTCAATCCCTGCGCCAAGTTAACTCTCCTATTGAAGATGAAATCTGGCTAGAAACTAAAGAGATAGCTGCTAAAGGTAGAGGGGTAGACAGCAAGCTTTTGAGTCTTGCACAATCTATCTGCACACCTCACTTATCAGCAATTCTCACAAATCGGGGATATCGTTATTATTTTAATTGCATTAGTAATGATTTAGTTTTACCGACACTACCAGCTTCATTAGCCGCAATTTTCTATTTTAGCTCAATAACTAGATATAAGCCTTATGATTTCGACAAAATTCGGTCTAGTAACCACGGCTGGCTCTGTGATGAATTATTAGAAACACAGCCCAGTCAATTTATATATACATTATGTAGTATTCTTTCAGGAGTAGATGTCGTCAAACCGTATTCTATTATATGAAGATGTTTTCAACTTAGTACCGAATCGGATTACTTTTTCTCTTACAACGGAGGTAGTATGGAAATTGGAATAAATACTCTTTTAACACAAGCCGATGCTTTACGCTTTAAATTATTAGCCATAATAGGTGAAGATGAAGCTAAGAAAAATATGATAATTAAATCCTTAGCAGAGAATGGTTGGACTCTAATTGACGTTGAAAGTGAACTTCTAAATTTGCGGAAAGAATTGGAGTCTGATGAAATTGACTTTGATATTGAGATTGGTCCAAAAATCAAAGAGTGGTTTAATTCTAAGCCGAATAAACTCATCTTAACTAATGCAAGTATTCTATATCACGATTTATTTACAAAAATTTCTCCGGTAGGTGCTTTTAAATATAACTCGCGAAATAAAAACTGCCTAATCTTTTTGGAAGACGTACAGAAGTTGGGATCTCGTCTGTATTATGGTGAAGTTGGAAAATCTGATTATTATGATCGTGAAATTAACGATATTGTTATAGCAGATATTAATGAAATCTCAGATGAATATGAAATCTATAAGCCGAAACAATTGAAAATAGCTGAACCCTCTGAATGGGATAAGGAGGCCATTGGGCATTTTTTCAATTTTAAGCAAATAAAAGATGTTGTAGATATTGATTCTGATTTAAAAGAAAAGAATCGAATGCAAGATATTGTAAGCAGCTATATCATTTCGAAATCCCTGGAGCAGCAAATAATTGAATTCTTTGAAGATCTTGAAAAGCCTACCCATAAAGCAAGAACCGTTATAGGTAATTATGGAAGTGGTAAATCACACTTAGTTGGATTTCTGGTAAGCCTGATTGAAGAACCTGAATTGTCAGATTCTATATCCAATGCAAATATTAAAAGGAAAGTGAAGGAATTAGATAGAAAATTTCTGACTGTACAATTTGAATTGGGAGCAGGGCGTGCAGCACTTAAACAATGGTTTTATGGAAAAGTTAAGAAGCAACTAGAATCCAAATATAATATTAAAATTCCACAGTTTGATCTTGAAAAGGATTTTGATGACAAAGAAAATATTACAAAGATCATAGAGATAATAAAGAATAACGATCCTACTGCCGGATTGATGGTAGTCATTGATGAAATTTCAGATTTTTTAGACACTAAGCAAAAAGCTGATATGAAAGCCGACTTGCAATTCCTACGTGTTATTGGTCAGGTATGCCAGGATCAAGACATGATGTTTGTAGGCTCAATGCAGGAGGATGTATTTACCAGCCCCAAATTTAAAGATATAGCAGGTGAAATTGGAAGAATACAAGAGCGTTTCCAAAACATTATTATCCATAAGGAAGATATTAAAAAAGTAATTTCTGAACGTATTGTTCCCAAATCATCGGAACAAAAACATATATTAGAAAGTAGATTTAAACCGTTTGTTGAAAAGATTGAAGATGTTAGTAGAAATATAGATGATTATATCAATCTCTTTCCTTTAACCCCATTTCTGATCGAACTATTCAGTGATCTACCTTATTTCGAGAAACGAGGCGTTATTCAGTTTGCCATGTCTGAGATTAAATACATACGGAATGAAAAATTCCCGTATTTTCTGACATTCGATAAAATATATAATCTACTTGAAAACAATCCCAATAAGAAAAATCTGGAAGAGATATACGAAATCTCTAAAGCAATGGATGTCATTATTCAGAAAATCAATCTATTAGATAGCAAATATCAGAAGGACGCCCTTAAAGTTGTCAAAGGATTGGCCATCTATTCGTTGTGGAACAAAAAGGAAAAGGGAGCAACGGCACAAGAATTGGCAAATAACTTAATGCTTTTACCACAAAAAAAGTTGTTTAACGTCGCGGACAACATTGCCTTAATCATCAAAAAAATCCGAGAAGTAACTGATGGTGAATATGTTAAAACAATTAAAGATAAGAGCTCAGGATTAGAATATTTTAGATTTGATACAAAAGCCGGAATCGATCCTGAACAAAAAATCAGTGATAAAGCCGGACCTGTTTCTGAAGATGAAATTGAAGAAGAGCTTTTTAATCAAATAAAAGAAATCCTGGAACTGGACCCTGTTGCAGGCCATACTGATATCTTTGATGATGAATGTGTATGGCAGACAGTGAAATCCTACAGACATGGCTATATAATTTTCGCCAGGAAAGGGTGTAAGTTTAACACACTTCCCAAAAGGGATTATTCTATCGTCTTCATTTCACCTTTAGTGAAGAAGATTGACAAAGCATTTGGTAAAAATCAATTAACAATGAAGTTGCATTTAGAAGGTGCTGAGATTGTTGAACTGATAAAAGAGATCGTAGCCATCAAGGATTTATTTAACAATAATTTTCAAAAACATATTATGTCAAAAAAGCTCGAAGAAAGAGTAAATGGTTACGAACGCGCAGATGTTACGACAACCGGATTTAAATATCGTTTATCCAAATTATTAATTCATTATGCTGGATGTGATTTAAATGGTGAGAAAAAGTCAATAAAGAAGATTTTAGGACGTGATCATAGCACCGTTCCTGAAGTTATTGAGGAATTGAAGACTTCACTATTCAATGAACCTTTTAATGAAAGCTATCCGTCACACCCGGTTTATTCAATACAACTCACTTCCAGGAATATTGAATCTTCACTAAGTTCCATTATCACCGACTTAACAAGAGGCGATTTTAATAATCTAAGCAGGAGCTCTTCTCAGTTTTTAGGCAGTATAGATCTCCTTGATTCCCAAGGCTACCCTGACCTATCCCATTCAAAGATTGCTTTGCGGATATTGGATATTCTGAAAAAGAAGAAACAACAGGTAACTGACATTGAAAATGAAATAGTAACGCCGCTCAGAGACTCTGATTATGGTATGGAAACAGAAGTTGTTCACTTCATTCTAGTTGTTATGACCGTCCTCGGGAAAATATACATCCAATTAAAAGGCGGAGATAAAGTTGACATAAATAATGTGCGAGAGAAGGTAAAATCACTCGCTGTTTTTGAGACTATTGCCTATGCACGTTTGCAGGAAGATTATTCCTATGATTTTGCTGCTCGCTTACTTAATGCAGTTGGATTAAATGGCAATAAAATAACTATTGAAAAAGAAAGGTTTACAGCATTTAAAGAATACAAAGAAAAAGTTTATGCAATTCAACAAGATGTTCAGAGTTTAGAAAATACTATTGATCTGTTAAGACAAAAACAGAAAATCTATATAGATTTAAAAAAGGTTCAGGACGATTTTAATACCATAGCAGAAATTGAATGGAATGCTCTGGATATTGATAACCCCACGCAATTTGGAAAGATTGAATCCTTCAATGAGAAATTGCCAGGTTTAGTCATCGCTCTGGATAAGATGCAGAATTTGTCTGATGCTTTAACTGAATATCTTGTTTTAGTCCATGACTCTTTCAGTTATATGAATGATGCCATAAACCTTCTTAAAGAGCATTCATTGCTGGTTACTAATGAACAAAAATTTAAAACTTTGCAAGATTTCAAGGATGAAATAGAATTGATTTGTAGTAATTATCCAACTTTCATTGATCGATCGCAACGAAACCCTATAAAAGGAAAAATACAACAATTTAAGAAAATCTATATCTTTGATTTTTATTTATCGTCTCATGCAAAATATGTAGGTAATAAAGTTGATTGGGATATCTTAAATACATATCAAAATAGTGAGATATTTAAGAAGGTTTCAATTTTAAGTCAATTGACGTGCATAAATAACGTTAAGTTCCACCAGATAATTGTTTCATGGAATGAGTTAAAACAATATAAATGCATAAATCATAATATGGAGGACAGTTTGCAAAATGCCGTGCGCTGCCAGCAATGTTTGTTTCCTGGTCACGTAAACTATACTACTATTCCTACAACGTTGAGCCAGATAGAAGATGTGATCGAAGATCTCTATGAATCCTATGAAAAGACAGCACTTAAAGAGATACGGGAATATCGGGATAACGTACAGTTTCTGGATAAAGAATCAGATAAACAGTTAATTGAAACTATTTTTAAGAAACAAAACCTGCCAGTACACTTAACACCACAAATGATCCAAACCATTAATAAGTTGTTCAAGGAAATTGATATTGTTGAGGTTGACAGCGAAAAGATTATTAAGACACTCTTCCCTGACCAGGAAATGACGACCATAGACGAGTTGCGGAAAAGCTTTCTTGCGTTTATTGATGATCTGAAGAAGAACAAGGATGAAAGTGGGATCCGTATTAAATTGAAATAGTAGCACTGAAAGGAAGAACTATAATTGAAAAAGATTAAACCGTTAAAAGATATGCTTGATTCTGTACGAGATATTGAAGGCTTTCCAATTGGTAAAGATGAGGACATCTTGGAATTGTCAGACCCTCCATATTACACTGCCTGCCCAAACCCTTATATAAATGATTTTATTGAAAAACATGGTAAATCGTATGTTGAAAAAACAGATGACTATCATAGAGAACCATTTGTAAGTGATGTGTCTGAAGGAAAAAATGATCCCATCTATAATGCCCATTCTTATCATACTAAAGTTCCTCATAAGGCAATTATGAAATATATTGAGCATTATACTGAAGAAGGAGACATCGTATATGACGGTTTTTGTGGTACTGGTATGACAGGTGTTGCAGCACAATTGTTAAATCGAAAAGCAATTCTTTCTGATCTTTCGCCAATAGCTACATTTATTGCTTATAATTACAACAAACATGTAGATAAAGTAGTTTTTGAAAAAGAAGCAAAAAGTATTCTGAGAGAAGTGGAAGATGATTGTGGTTGGATGTATGAAACTATACATACTGAAAAAAATGAAAAGATTATTACTCAGTATAATTTTGAAGGAAACAAACAAACTGAGGGTAAGGGCAAAATTAATTATACAATTTGGTCTGATGTGTTTATCTGTACTTACTGTGGAGAAGAAATTGTTTTCTGGGCTAATGCTGTAGATGAAGAAACAGGCTCAGTCAAAAAAGAATTTAATTGTCCTTCATGCAAGGCTTCTATGCAAAAAACAGAATGCGAAAGAGCAACAACTACTTTTATTGATTCCGCAATTGGAAAGGATATTACACAAGGCAAGCAAGTGCCAGTTCTCATTAATTATAGTTATGGTACAAAGCGATATAATAAGACGCCAGATGCTTTTGATTTGGCTTTGATTAAGAAAATTGAAAACAGCAATATCCCATATTGGTTTCCTACAGATCCCATGATGAAAGTGGGTGAAAAATGGGGAGATACATGGAGAAGAGGTGTACATTTTGGGATAACACATGTCCATCATTTTTTCTATAAAAGAACTTTATGGATTATGGGTTCTATGCATAACAAAATTTGCCAATCAGGGAATATTAAACTATTCTGGTTATTAACTTCTATTACCGAAGGTAGTTCAAAATTAAATAGAGAGCGGCCTAATGGCTTGCCAAGCAAACTATCAGGTACTCTTTATGTTTCTTCTATGATAAGGGAGATAAACACTATTTCTTTTTTTAGTAGAAAAATAAAAAAATATATTTCATCTAAGATTGACACGACAAATAGTATTAATATTGGTACAAATAGTGCGACTTCTATAGCTCTTAAAGATAATTCAGTAGATTATATTTTTACTGATCCACCTTTTGGAGATAATCTAATGTACTCAGAATTAAGTTTTTTGTGGGAAAGTTGGCTGAAAATAGTAACAAATACAACTACAGAAACAGTAATAAATAAATCACAAAATAAAGGATTATTAGAATATTCAGAATTAATGTTAAGGTCTTTTAATGAATATTACAGGATATTAAAACCAAATCGTTGGGTTACGGTTGAATTTCATAATTCAAAATCCTCTGTGTGGACAGTTATTCAGGATTCAATGACAAAATCAGGTTTTATCATTGCTCATGTTGCTGTGTTAGACAAAAAACAAGGTAGTTTCACTCAGGTTACTTCGTCCGGATCAGTTAAAAACGATCTGGTCATTTCAGCTTACAAACCCAAACAACATTTTGAGCAAAAATTTCTGGAATTTGCAGGAGCAGGTTTGGAAAAAGAATTTATTGAGATGCATTTGTCACATCTTCCTGCTGAACCATCTATCGAACGTACAGAGCAGATGCTATATTCTAAAATGTTAGCCTTTTACGTGCAAAGAAGCTATATGGTGAAATACGATGCATCTACTTTTTACAAAATGCTTAGAAATAACTTCGCAGAAGAAGATGTCTATTGGTTTAATCCAGATCAAATTGATAACTATCATGAGTATAAAAAGAAAATGAAGTTGGAAGGTATTGATGATATCAGGAAAGGAATAATGAGTATGTTTGTCTCAGATGAGAAATCCGCTCTTATCTGGCTTCATACTTTCTTAAACGAATCTAAAGATTTTAAAACTATTCATCCAGAATTTACCAAAGTTGCTAATATAAGTGGTGACCAAACACCTGATTTGCGTGTATTGCTTGATAACAATTTTATACTAGAAAATGATAAATACCGTCGTCCGAATACAGAATTGGAAACATTAAATGTCACACACAAACGTGAGAAGGAATTACTACGGGAATTTGAGGTTCTGCTGCTGGAAGCAAAAGGATCAAAAAGACGAATCAAAGAATGCCGTAAGCAAGCTGTCATCTTCGGCTTTGAACATTGTTACAAAAAAGAGCGTTTTCAGGATATTTTAATCTTGGCTAGGAGTTTAAATAGTAAGATTATAGAGAGCGATTCAGAACTTAATGAGTTTATTGAAGTCGCGGAATTGAAAGTGGAAGGATTTTAAATAAACCTTGAAAATTGGGGATAAAATTAAAAGCCGTCTATATGAAAACAAAGGAATTGGCACAATTATCGGGTTTAGTGAGCTATTTGGTGAGCATTATACCGAGATTTTGTTCAAAGACGGCAATACGATTTCCATAAAAACAGATGATTTAGTGATCGAAGAAGATCCTATCGCTTTGTTGCAAAATGCCCGCCTTGATGACCCTTCTATTTTCTTTGCCAGGCAGATGCTGTTGCGATTACAGGCTAATATTTCTGAGAATGCAGTAATTACATCTACCAACTACAGAATCCAGCCTCTTCCCCATCAATTACTTACTGTAAATTTTGTGATGAATCGATTTCAGCCACGTAGTCTCATTGCTGATGAAGTGGGTCTGGGAAAAACAATTGAAGCCATCCTTGTGTATCAGGAATTCAAACTTCGAGGTATTGCAAAGAAAATTCTGATTGTTGTACCATCTGGACTGGTATTACAATGGCACGAAGAATTAGTCGATAAGTTTAATGAGAAATTTGTCATTTACACGAAAGATTATATCCGTGCTTTAAAACAAAGCTATGGTGAAGAAATCAATGTCTGGAAGCTTCATGATAGAATCATTGCTTCCATTGATTCTATTAAACCTCTGAAAATTGATGAAAGCCTGGATAAAGAGGAGTTGAATCGAAGGGAATGGCATAATAAATATATCTTTGAGGCTATTACTGACGCAGGCTTTGATATAGTAATAATAGACGAAGCCCATAAACTGAGCAAGCATGGTGATGGACACGAATCTGCCCGTTTTAAATTAGGTGAAAAGCTGAGTGAAACGATACCTATACTGTTGCTGCTTACAGCTACACCTCATCAGGGTGATGAGCATTTGTTCTTAAATCTTCTGCGATTAATTGATCCTATATTATTCACGAGCCTTAAGTCATTAACACCTGCTTTGGTTCAGGAAGTTGCGGTACGTAATAAAAAAAGAGCTGTGGTTGATTTTGATGGTAACAGGATTTTTAAACACCGTATTACATCACTAATAGAAATCAATCGTGCCAAAACTGATAACAAAGAAGAAATTGAGTTGTATGAATTTGTTACTGAATATACAGCCAAATATTATAATCTTGCCAAACGAAACAATAATCAAATATTGATGCTTCTGGTAATGCTCTACCAGCGAATAGTCTCATCCAGCAGTTTTGCACTATTGGATGCTATGAAGAAGCGCAAAGCATTTCTGGAAGATGAAACACAAAAGATCGAACAGCAAAAAAATACTAGCTCAGATGAAGAGGAATATGAAATTGATGAGCTTTTAAAGAAGTCAACCTTTACAAATAGAGAAGATATTGAAATAGAGAAGAGCTTTGTTACATCATGTATCAGCTTAGCAGAAAAGCTATCGACGTCATACAAAGATATAAAATTCCGCAAACTCATAAAGATAATTGAAGAGGTTAAGAATCGAGAGCAAGAATCGGATTTAAAATGTTTGATTTTTACTGAGTTCCGAGCAACTCAGAATGCACTTATCCAGTTCTTAAGCAATTTCGGTTATTCATGTTCTTTTATTAACGGTTCATTATCCAGAGAAGAAAAAGTAAAGCAGGTCGAATTATTCAGAACAACCAATCAAATACTGATCTCTACAGATGCTGGTGGTGAAGGTATCAACCTTCAATTCTGCTATTTTATAATAAATTATGATCTGCCATGGAACCCTTCCCGTCTGGAACAACGAATTGGCCGTATTGATAGAATTGGGCAGACTCATAATGCCTTGGTCTTTAATTTTCATTTAACAGATACCATTGAGGACAGGGTTAGAAAGATTCTGGAGGTTAAACTGGAGAAGATAAAGATGCAGTTCGGTGATGACAAGTATGCAGATATCATAACCCTTTTGCAGGAAGAGTTTTCATTTGACCGAATTTATTTTGATGCCATCCGTATAAAAGAGGTTGAGAATAAGCAACTAGATCAAATTGCCGATCAGATCTATAAACGGGCTAAAGAAATTTTAGATAAGGACGAATTGTTGTTGCCATTCTCTCAGCTGACTGAAGACCCACAAAACCTTGTCAATGTTAATCTGAATTCTATTTTAAAGCATTTGGTTACATGCTATTTGTCATTTAAGGGCATCGATGTTAAATCGTACAAAGATGAAGGAGAATATTGTTATTTCACCAATCCATTTCACGACGACGATAATGATACGGCTACTTACAGAAATGTAACTTTTGAAAATTTAGCATCTATAAAAAAAGAGAATATCGAATTTGTAAACATTGAACACCCACTCGTCAAAAATATAAAGACTGACATTGAAAACAATTCCCGCTTGGGTACTGTCTCAGCATTGCAAATTAACATAAACAAATTTCAAAATATTAACGGGTATTGGTTCATTTATAAGCTATTCACGAGTAATCAAATTGATAAACATAAAACATCTCTCATTACTGTTTTTATGGAAGATGAAGAGTTCAACAATAGTCGGGTTAGCAATTATTTAGAAAAGAATATAGTTGATGATGTTGGAATTGTTCAGAATTATGTTTGTCAACATGATTTACAAAGTATTTCTAAGACTGCCCTAAAATACGCAGAAGAAAAGGCGAATGAAATATTTACGGCCGTAAAACTCACATGGCTTAATGAAATAAATCAATATGAACAGAAATATGAGGATTATCTTCGGTTTAAACGGAATGCTTTTTCGAAAATACAAATAGATAATATTCGTGAATCAAAATTGAAGGCTCTGGAAAAAGATAGGCAATGTCAGTTAGACAAATCGAAATTACAAAGAAATATTGTGCCAAAAATGGAATTGTATCAATTGGCTTACGTGGAGTTTATTTAATTGACTTGGCAAGACATTATAATAAATAGGCTAAAGTTAAATGATAACTCTAAAAAGGTAGTCATAGACCAGATTGGACTTTTACATTGTCTTGAGTTCACGAATTATCTAGATGATGTTGCGATAAAATACATCATCACAGAATCCGTTGAGGAAATTCTTTCAGTCGTTAAAGACAGCGATCAACTAATCATATCAAGAAGTCTCTCTTTGCCCGCATATTTACGGACAAAAGTAAATATCATAGAATTTAATCAGAAACAGCTTCCTTTAGATATTGAATCACAGATATTGCAACAAATATCTATTCCACAGTTGATTCAACTTATTGATTATCAACATGACAAAAATTCTTTACAACTTATCACCAAGCACAATTTCAGACTAATTCTGAATGAATCAGAAAAATATGGCTTTGAAAAGGAAGCGGAACATTTATATGAACAGATAAATATTTATTGTCAGAGCATTAAAACATATAATGACATTTTGATGTTAGGAGATATTTGGGGTAAATATATTTATTCTAATTTTAGATCCGGTAAAGAACCGGATAATGAATTAGTTAAAAAAGTAGATAATGCTACAGGAGAGCTTATCTTAAACGGAATATTAAAAGATTCTTTTTACGAATCTACAGACAACTTTAAAACAGTTGATCGTATTGTTAAATACGTCAGAAATAAAAATAATCCTAAGATTGCTTTAGTCTGTTTTGATGGTATGGGTGTTACAGAATGGAATGTACTGAAAGAGTTTTTAACAGAAAACAATTTTTTGTTTGAGCAGAAATACATTTTTGCCCTTATTCCAACCATGACTAAAATATCCAGGTCATCCATCTTTTATGGCAATTCTGACAAAGTTTATGAAATCACATCGCCAAATGAGGATAAAGCATTTAAAGAATTATTTAACGAAAGAAATGTTAGATTTTACCGAGAAGGACAGTTGCAATCAAATGAACAGTTACTCGGGATTGATACGGTAAAAATCATTTATAACGTATTTGATGATATAGCTCATAAGACTATTCTTCCTCCAACAGAAAATAATAAAGGCATGTATTTTATGAATGTACGTAATTATTTGGAAAAATCCTCAATAAAAGACGAACTGATGCTGCTAAAAGAGACAGGTTATAAAATATGGATTTGTTCAGATCATGGATGTGTGGTTGCTACAGGTAACGGGCAGGTTATTGATAAATACTTAATTGAAACTTCAAGTAAGCGTGCTACTATCATTGTGAAGAGCGAATTGTCTAAATTTTATGACACGAATACTTATGAAATTCCATTTGTAAAAGATAAAGTTGTATTATTGGCTAAAGACCGAACATCATTTTCACATAAAAATAAGATTGAAATTACTCATGGAGGAATAACATTGGATGAATTAATTGTACCATTTGTCGAGGTAGTATCTTGATAGGATTTGACAGACCATTAAAGCCAGAGTGGATATATACAACACTCAAAATGATCGAGCCAGGTGAGAATCCATCGAAGTATAATTTGCCTTTTGAAGATATTGCTAAAGAATTAGTCGGCAAAGAAGGTAAGCGAAAGGTACGAACTGTCATTTTTCGTGGCTTTGTATACTCATTTCAAGAAAAACGAAATATTATTGAGAGTAATATAATTATGGAGTGGGCAAAGAAATATCCACTTGAACAGTTACGTCTTTTATTCCTTGTAAAGATATTAATGGATTATGAAATTACAAGATTTATTACAAATAAGATCAGGCTAAGTTTTGATCATACTAATCAACTTTCTTCCTCTATCCTCTCTAAAAAGATGGTCCAGGAATATGGAGATCGAGATGTTGTCAAACGGTCTGTCAGATCATTCCTGAAAACCTTAGTTCATTTCAAAATTCTTGAACAGATAGGTACACAAAAGTATCGTCTAATGAATAGACCTTCCATGTCAAATGAACAGGTAAAGAATTTCCTGTTGCTGTACTCTAAAGTATTTTTAAAGTCAGCAATGATAGATTTATCGAATATTGATTCATCCCTTTTATATTATTTCAAAGAGATAGACTTAAAAGATGTTGCAAAGAAATATCATTCTAAAGAATGGGAATATATAAGAGATGTTAACCGTAATCATTTGTTGATGAAATACTAAGTTAGTAAGTAATTGTATTGATCAAAAGAGAATAAAGAGACTCGTTTGTAATGTTAAGAATAATGCAATGGAAATGTTGGAATACAAGAGGATGGAAACTGCCATATGGCTCCGTTTGTTTATGTTTTCTTAGGAAATGTGGTATTTGCATATGAAAATTTAGTTATCAATCCAAGCTCAATCATAACACTTCTGGGATGTCGGTCTGCCGCTGTTGGTCTTGTCTGGCTGATTGTGTCAATGGTTCATTAGTAAATTGCAGACGTAAAAAGAAGGCAGTTGATAAAAGCTAGGTAATTATTTACTAATATTGTTTCATTATACAGACGGCTACATTCTACATAGAGTGAGGGGTGTAGTTTTTTTGATTGCTTGTCCAGCCTAAACATGACAGCCGGAAATAAACAAAAAAGCCAGACAGGTAACTTTTATGTATGTGGTGAAGGTGGCATAAAGCAATTATGTCAACCCGAAGGGCGTAGTGTGGGGTAAGGCAAGTGTCTAGGTCTGATAATATTAATATTATCAGAAAGTGAGTCTTAGGCATAAATTTGGAGAAATTGAGGCTCCGAATTTATGCCGTATAGAGACGAACGGCTTGACACGGTCTTTTTGTTGAGCGAGCGAGACAAAAAGTGTCTTGCCACACACGGAGCTTCACCTCTTACATAAACTTTATCTTTCTGGTTTCCTTATATTTGTTTCGTCTGTTTTTTAGACTTATGGAGCGCAGCGGAATAGGTCTAAAAAACAGATTTCTTTTCTTTTCAATATAAACTCACCTGTTCGTATTGCAGAGTAGCGGAAATACGATCTGGTGAATGTCCTTTGCCCTGTTATTTGATATGCTTTTTATATCAATTAACGGATTTAGGGCTTAGATAAATATCCATAGGTATTCTTTTAAGCCTCTTGAAAAAACACTTGGCATGTATTATCCGTTTTGCTTTCTTTTATTTTAATACGTGATATACCTAGAGTCAAATAGGTGTTTTTTCAAGAGGCTTTTATGAATACCGACTCCGCCTCACCCACCATATAAAAAAATACACACGCACAGAGATAATGAATTAAGGAGAAATATACAAATCCTATCAAGTGGGTGGGTGATTGGGCGGGGGCTGGTGCAGGGTATCACATGTGAGCACAAGCGAACACCGTTATTAGAATGCACCTATCCCCCCCCCCTCTTTTCAGACCCCATGGCATCCCAAGAGGGGGTGGGCTGATGGGTATAAATAAAGATTCTATGTTTATGTGATAGATTCCAATAATAGTGGCAAAAAAAATAATTTTCTAAAATTTTCCATAATAGCAATTCATGATAACTCACGATAACTAATGTCTAGTAATGAAAACTGATAACAGTTATGGAACATAAATATGAAAGCAAAAATTAATGAAGTAAGTGGCCCTGTAGATAATTTATAGTTATCCCTTCTCTATATCCCAAAAACCACAGACAAAAATCTGGTTTGTTATCATTCCTCTTAAACACCATTCATATATCATGCGTAATTGGGTAGTAAAGTGAATGATAATCTCCTTGTTTTATATATCTGTAGGTTTATAATCAAGCCGACATAACTGCTTTATATTATTCCAGACATTTGGTGCAATTGCTGATCAGTAGTTTTGATGCGTGTGGGGTGTTCAAGTCGCTTAGCCAGAAATGAAATATGGATGCCTTATAGTTCAATGACGGCATCTGATGCATTTGAGGCGGAACAGAAGAAGGTTATTGACTATTACCTCAATAGGGATAAGACCAACGTACAAGCAACATAGTTAGTATAACTCTACGATGAATATACCGAAACCTTCTAACAGTCAAAATCCAATAGACGATGGATTATTTATAGACATTGAGGGACCACCAATCGTGCAACTTGGTGCCTGTATTAAAAATGAAGTAGTAACTGCTTTCAATACTACTCAGGTAAAACAGGCTTTGAAAAAAGTTGAGCAATACGCGGCAAAATTACCACCCTTTGTTGGAGGTCATAATATCTATGGGCACGATCTGCCAATTCTACTAGAGGATGGATCTTGTCCATCTTTACATGCTCTACCTATTATTGACACACTTTATCTCTCACCGCTGGCGTTCCCTGAGAATCCGTATCACCATCTCGTTAAAAACGACAAAATAACTTATTCCTCACAAAGTAATCCTCTAAATGATTGCTTAGCATCCAAAGAGCTTCTTAACGACATTCTTGGCAGCTTTAACAAAACCAATTCCAGTAATCCGGGCATTCTGGCTTTTTATTTTTCCTGTTTCAGTGAATCTGATTTAGGTGAATATTTCATAAAGGGGATTGAATTTGTTTCAAATATACTGGGTATTCATAAAATTGGAAACCCAATTTCTTATGCAGGATTTATATCAAATCTTCTTCACGATAAAGTATGCAAATATCAATTATCAAACTTGTTAACAAATGGCATCAAAGAGCCTTCTATCTGCAGCCTGGTCCCCTATGCCGTCGCTTGGCTAATCATTTCCGGAAGTACTTCCATACTCCCTTACTGGGTCGGGAAAAAATTCCCAAAGATCAATGACTTACTCAATAAGCTTAGAGATCATGATTGTAAAAATGACGACTGCGAGTACTGTAAGTCTATCAATAGCCCAAAGGTCCTATTAAAACGTTTTTTCAACTTCGAATCCTTTCGAGCAGAACCATCACTTCAGGACAACCCGGAGACGAGTCTTCAGGAATTCCTTGTAAGACAGGCTATGAATGGAGAGTCCTTATTGGGAATACTACCGACTGGCGCTGGAAAATCCATATGTTTCCAATTACCTGCACTGGCAAAACATCAAAACCGTGGCTATCTTACTATAGTAATTTCTCCACTCCAGTCACTGATGAAAGACCAGGTGGATAACCTGATAAAAAAAACAACCTTAAAGAATTCTGCTGCGCTATACGGCATGCTCACTCCTCCTGAAAGATTTCAGCTGCTTGAAGATATTCGCCTGGGAAGTATTGGGCTTCTCTATATCGCCCCAGAACAGCTACGAAGCCTAGCATTTAAAAAAGCGATTATGCATAGGGACATTGCGGCATGGGTCTTCGATGAAGCTCATTGTCTTTCAAAATGGGGGCACGATTTCAGGCCAGACTACCTCTATGTCTCAAGATTTATTCGAGAGTTTGCAGAAGAACAAGGCGTTCTTGATCTGTCCCCCATTTTCTGCTATACCGCTACAGCTAAAATGGATGTACAAGTCGAAATAGTTGAACACTTTAAAACAGAGTTAAATATTTCAATGAAAGTTCTAGACGGTGGCGCGGAGAGGTCAAATCTCAAATTCATAGTAGAAAACACAAACACAGTTGCAAAACTAGAACGTCTTTACAAACTTATGAATGAGTGGGCTTCTCAGGAAAATCGTGGCAGCGCCATAATCTTCTGTGCGACAAGAGATATGACTGAGGAGTGTAGAGACTTCCTCATGCATAAATTTTCACACAACAACATTGATTTAGACATAGAAGCCTTTCATGCTGGACTGAAAACTAAGGACAAGAAAGAATTACAAGATCAATTCATCAGTGGTCAGGTTCCGATTATATGTGCGACTAATGCATTTGGCATGGGGGTAGACAAAGATAATGTCAGGCTGGTAGTGCATGTGGATGCTCCAGCATCACTTGAGAACTATCTTCAGGAAACTGGGAGGGCTGGGCGTGACCTCAAGAAATCAAAATGTATTCTTTTATTTGACGACTCTGATATTGAATCGCAGTTTAGAATGTCGTCTTACTCCAAAATTTCACAAAAAGATATACAGCAGATTTGGAAATCTATTCTCAAGGCCAAACGTGATAATGATAACACTATCATCGTCAGCACAAATAACCTTATTGATAGCACAGAACAATCTATCTCGTTCTCTACAGATCCTGATTCGCTTAAGTCTGCAAAAACAAAGACGGCAATCGCAGTCCTTGAAAAACAGGACTTTCTACACAGGAATGAAAATAGACCTCAAGTATTCCAGGCACGCCCACTCGTTAAGGACATAGACAAAGCAAGAGATATTACTCAAAAGCTGAACTTGTCAAAAGCCAGGCAATTACTCTGGATTGCGATTATGAAACTATTTCTTAAGCAGGATAATGAAAATGAACTCATATCGTTAGACAGCATAGCAGAACTCAAAGAGATGGAACCCGTTTATACAGATTACAGAAATAAGTTCGGAGAGAATGCATCCCCCTATCTTCCAATATTCTCAATACTGAACGAAATGGCGAAACCAGCAGTAGGGCTATTAAAAAAGGACCTGCTTTTGAGCGCTTTTATTAAATTAGGAAATAAAAACTCCAACATACGATTTGGAGAACTCAAAGACCTGGAGAATGACCTGATAAACATCCTAAGAGAACAGGAGCCGGATGCAGAGGGATGGCAAAGACTAGATATAAATAGCATCAATCAAAAACTCAAAAATAACGGTCACAAATCACATACGATAACTCTCGTAAATTTATTTCAAACCCTAGCAAAGGACAGTTGGAATATCATGGACCGCTATGGAAGTATCGAATTTGGATTTAAGCAACAAGGTGTCCATAAAGTTCTTTTAAGACGAGAATGGAATGAGATTATCAACCTTGTGGAGACCAGGCATGCTATTTCGAAACTTGTTCTTGAACTCTTATTCAATAAAAATAAAATAGAACCCAGCCGGGATCATCTTGTGGAATTCTCTGAGCAAGAAATTATTGATGCCATTTCACAAACATTATTTTTGGATAAAAGTAAAGACTACCAGGCAATAATACGGCATACGCTACTTTACCTAAATGATCATCAAGTAATTCAACTAGAGCAAGGAAAAGGGCTCATATTACAGCTCTTAACGCTTAAGCTTAGAGATTACAAAAGCGCAAAAAGGAGTAGAAGCTTCAATAAGGGTGACTATAGCCAATTACAAGTACACTACGAAGAAAGAATTTTCCAAATCCATGTAATGTCAGAATATGCCAAGCAGGGAATAGAAACGCTTGGTAGGCATCTGACATTGATTAAAGAATATTTTGCCTTGGGCAAAGACAAATTCTCTCAAATATATTTTAAAGGGCGTGAGGAAATCCTGAAACGCGCTACAGGGATTGAATCGTATAGAAAGATAGTCGACAGCCTGAATAATCCACGACAGCAGGGAATAGTAGCTGAATTCCCTAACGCAAACATGCTCATACTCGCTGGTCCAGGATCAGGAAAGACTAAGGTCATCGCTCACAGATGTGCTTACTTGCTCAGAGTCCACAGGATCAAACCACGCAGCATATTGGTTGTATGTTTCAATCGTAATGCCTCATTATTACTCAGGCGCAGAATCTGGACTCTCGCGGAGAAAGATGCGGCAGGGGTTGTTATCCAAACCTACCATGGCCTTGCAATGAGAATAACCGGCACTTCCTTTAAGAACCTGGCTCAAGGTCCGGATATAGACGGCTCCATTTTCGATCAGTTAATCATTGATGCAACTAAACTACTGAATGGTGAAGTTGAATTCACAGGCCTCCAGATAGATGATCTAGTCGACCGCATTTTGGGAGGATATAGTCACATTCTAATTGATGAGTACCAAGACGTTAATGAAATACAATACAACTTCATCTCTGCAATTGCAGGCAGGACCAGAGAATCAGAAAATAAATTATCTATTGTTGCCGTTGGTGATGATGATCAAAACATCTATGCTTTTGCAGGTGCCAATGTAAAATATATTAAGCAATTCAAAGAGGATTATAATGCATACGAGTATTACCTTACTGAAAATTATCGATCCACAAAAAACATAATAGATACGGCAAACGAACTTATTGCTAATAATAGCAATAGGATGAAAACAAGAAACCCTATACAAATAAATAAAGATAGGAGTAAATCTTCTCCTGGGGGCGATGCAGAGCTTTATGATTCGAGCTTCAAAGGAAAAGTTGCCATACTTGAGACAAATAATTGTTTTTCTCAGGCAAGGGCTGTCGTTAATGAACTAAATAGACTCAAAGAAGCGGCTAAAGATTCAAGCTGGGCTGACTTCGTAATATTCGGTAGAAATAAATCTGACCTCGTCCATATTAGAGCAGCACTAGAATACCAGGGCATTCCGTTTGTTTGGAGTGCAGATAAGTCATCAATGCCCAGAATGGATAGAATAATTGAAGGTTACAATTTGCTTGAATGGCTTAAATGCAAGAGAGATGAGCTCATTACCGCACAGGAGATCCGCAATTACATACAGCAGGAGGAGGATACAAATACATCTAATGAATGGTATCAACTACTCAATAAAGTTAATAGTGAGTGGTATGGTGAAACTGCTAATTATGAAAGAGATACCATGCTCGCTGCTGATTTCTTTTATGACGCATCGCAGGACAAAGGGCTGGATAGCCAATTAGGAACAGGTGTATACATATCAACTGCTCACTCTGCAAAAGGTATGGAATTTAAACATGTTATCATTGCAGACGGAAATTGGCATTCCCACAGCAACAATACAGTAGAAGAAGAAAGGAGGGTTTTCTATGTCGCGATGACACGTGCAAAGGAAACTCTTAGCATACTTGAAATGGCAGAATCCAACAACATCCATACACCCCTTCTCACTGGAAAGTCCATCATGCGAGTCAAAGCGAACGATACAATAAATATTGTCGATGAAATACTAAAACGCCAATATAATATTATAGGTATGGATGATGTGTTCATTTCTTATGCCGGTCTCAGAGATAAGAAAACTAGACTCCACAATGAACTCGACAAGCTCAAAACTGGAGACCTGCTTCAAATGAAAGGAGAAGGCGAGGAAATCCTCTTAGTCACAAGCAAAGGTTTTCCTCTAATATCTCTATCCAAATCAGGAGTTCGCAAATGGAAAAATAGACTCAATGCAATAATCAACATCAAAATAAAAGCTATAACAATTAGAAATAAAGAAGATGCTGTTGACTTTGAGATGGAAACACGGATTGATAAGTGGAAAATACCGATATGCGAGGTCTGTTGGTTAGATCGTTGAAAACAATATTCGGATTCAAAACTTCTTATTTATTTGTTATTACGAAAGAAACACTTCGAGTTGTCTGCTAAGGATGGTACTGGTGACAAATGGGGTATCCCTGAATTGGGTAGCATATGAGTTGCACAAAACCCCACAGACGCTTGGTAAAGGCCCAAAGCGACCTTTAAAATGGCGAACGGATAAGTCTCTTCATAATACTGGTTATGCTAATGTTATGACCGTGCCAACTAATCTCAAGTATAAGAATCGATTTTTGAGCACTTATCAAAAAACAAAGGAATATAAGAGTGTTTTATAAAAGAACTGAAGATTATATCAATGAATACAGAAATGTCCTGCTCGATGTATTGAATACCTATTATGACAAGGGATGCTTAAAATACTCTGAAACTAGTGATAATGCTAAAGCCAGGATTGAGTATCAACAATCAAAGCTAGATTCATGTAAACCAGAAGATGTTTCCAAGCAAAAGGCAATAGTTTCAAAATTACAAGAAGATTACGAGAAAGTTAAGGAATTGGAGAATAAATATTCTGCTTTTGTCGGAAGTTTACAAAATATTCTAAATAATTTCAAGTCTATCGAAGAGGAATGTGGGATTAGTAAATTTCGTTTTGGGTTTATAGAGGGAGAATACCAGTACTTTGAAACAGGAAATTATGATGACAACTTAGATGATGCAGCCAAATCTATCATTGAAAATTTTGAACATTATTTGCGCTCGCTAAAGAATAAAGGAATAGCAAAGGGAGAAGCTGAAAAGATAGTTTCTGATATTATGGTAGATCATAAAAAGAAGCATTTGCAGAGGTATGAAGGAGAATTAAAAAAGCATATTGATGATGAGAAGAAAATCTTATCTAAAGATAGGTACATATTTCATAGAAAAGATGAGAACTATTTTATTAAGTACGAAAATGAAGAGTTTGAGCTCAGAATAACTGTGGGATTAGAATACATACAATATTTGCTAAAGAATCCTCATCCAAGGAAATTTACACCTAAACGATTATATAAGGAAATAAACAAGGCTGCCAGATTATCTGATCAAAACGAAAAGGATGCTATTAATGAGTCTTTTTGTGAAGATGGAGATTTAACAATAGAAGGCCAAGGTGAACATGCAGACATAGTAGATGAGCATACAAGAATGAAAATAAAAGAACTTAAGCTTGAATTAGAAATTGCTGAGACAACTGGCAACGAAGAGAAAGCAAATGAATTACAGTCAGATCTTAAAGATTATGAAAAAGAGTACATTCACAAGAATTTACTCGGCAAAGATGGAAAGAGCCGCAAGTTTGCTAGCGCATTGCACAAAAAACCATACGATAGTATATCCCGGGCTATGGATACTGTTTACAAAAAGATTGAAGGACTCAGCAAAAGCAAAGGCTATAACCCTATGCAAACATTGAATCATTTAAAAAAATCAATAGAATTCAAGAACTCCCATTTCTTTTACAAACCCGAAATCCTTTCTGATTGGCAGTTTTGAAAATAATTCCGAATTATTAATGTAAATATTTTAATCTAGAAGTAATTTTTTCAATCCTTCTGGATTTCCATATCTCCCGAAATACCAACCGTTTAAGAAGCAACACAACTCCTCTATAATTTCTTCATAAAAAAAAACGATACCGTTTATCGTAAAACGATGCTGTTTATCGTGTATTACCCCCTGAATGAACGAACTTTCACCTTATTACAACAGGAGGCATGTATGACAGAACAATACAAATCAAAAGAGATAGACCGTCAAAAGCTACTATCTACTTCTGAGGTATTGCGAATTTTGAACATAGCCAAGCATAAACTGGATTATCTCTTTGAAAGTAGAAAATTGAAAAGGGAGGATTTTACAACGTTAGGCAACGGCCACCGGATTTATCGACAAAGTGATCTTTGTAAGATAAGACAGATACTTTTTAAGATATCAAAATAATTAAACACGAAAATTTAATTTTATTACTTAATCCACTTTGGTGGGTAAGGAGGAAATGGACAATGGATAATCAATTAATATTTAGATCGTCTGGAAAGTACGCAGAAGAAGGAATGCCACCACGAGTTAGGGAAATATTGAAGCGTTTATGGAATGTTACGATTGACGATATGAATGAAGATGAATTAGATGGTTTGGAGAAAATCATGTCACATGGAATAGCCTGCATAAAACGTGAGGTTGACAAGAAGAGGGAATGTCAAAATAAGGAAGTAACCTCTGAAATGAGGAGTGATATGCTTATTAGAGAACTGATATTTGATCATGTCCGTAGTACGTACTTAGAAGATGGAGAAGTTTTCGTAAACGAACCTTACAGTTTATCTAATGAGAACATTTTGTCAATGGCTACTGCAATAAAAGAAGGATATGACATTTTTATCGATGGGAATAGTCAACACTATCCTGGTAAAACTGTTAGAGTTTTAGCCCGAAAGAAAGTATCTAACGAGCTTTATGATTTAGTTTCTAAAGGAAAACTGTAATGATGAACTCAGAAAAAACAGTTGCACGAGTGGACTACGTTGTGCAGCAGGTGTTAGATAAAAAAATAGTACTAGGATATGAATCTATTGACGATGTCTTCAATATGGTGCATATTGGAATTGCGCTTTCAAATGGACTGGGAGAACATGGTAGAGAGTATTTCCACAAAGTGAATTCAGTCAGACACAATTATAATAAAGGGTATGGTGATGAAATGTTCAACGATTGTTTGGAAATAAGAAATCCTAATGGCAAGGAAACTATATCTCCATTTTTTGATCTTGCAGAAGATGCCGGTTTAAAAGTTACTCTACCAGGAACAGAAGACAGTAGTCTCAAACCAATGGAGATATTAAGTAAGAAAATTGATTCTGTATCTAGCAACATTTCACCGGATAACTTACAAAGACTAATTAAAGAGATTGCGGGTATAGATAAAGAGGCTGATCGGTCACTGTTCATAAGCAAGCTAAGTAAACAATCTGATGTCACAAAGAGCTCAATAAAAAAGGACATTGGGGACTATTCCCCATCCAGTATGGCTACCCCCAAGGATGACAATGGCAAAGATATTGTTTGCGCTAAATTTCCTAGCCTTATCGATGTTGTTTTAACAGATACAGGAGAGACAGCATATCTGATTAAGGATAAAAATGGAGAACTTAACTTATCTTCAAAATGGAGTAATAGTGATGGTGGCTTCTATGTTCCACCAAAGAAAAAAGAATTGCCTTTTGCTCTTCCGTTAGCTGAAAATGTTATGGAGTTCTATAAAAACGAAGACAACAAACTATTTGAAGACTTAGTAACCTACTTTAGGAAATTTTCTTATTTACCTGAAGAACAGTGGTTGATAATAACGACGTTCATCTTTCTTACCTATCTTCAGGATCACGATGATATACACTACTTGCCTTATCTTTCTTTTTTTGCTGTGCCAGAGAGAGGTAAGAGCAAGACAGGTAAGGCCATGACATATGTCAGCTATCGGGCTATTCATGTGGTTGAACTGCGAGAGGCTAACCTGTTTCGCTATTCCAGGGACATAGGAGCAACAATTTTTTTTGACATAATGAATCTTTGGAAAAAAGCAGTCGATAATAAAATTGAAGATATTCTTTTGCTCCGGTATGAGAGAGGGGCACGGGTTTCCAGAGTCTTATATCCTGAAAAAGGAGCATTTAAGGATATGGAGCATTATGACGTATTCGGGTCAACTATATTTGCGACTAATGAGGCTGTAGACAAGATTCTTGATACAAGATGCATTCCAATAACCATGCCAAATAAGCCGGGAAGATATGAGGATCCAGAGCCAGCGAAAGCGCAAGAATTAAAAGAAAGACTAACGGCATGGCGTGCAAGAGTATTTGATAAACCCCTGCCTGATATTGAAGTTGTTCCTGAATTAAATGGTCGCCTCTGGGATATCACGAAACCGATGTTGCAGGTTTGCAGATTAGTATGTCCTGAAAGAGTTCAATGCCTAGAAGAAGTGTTAATAAATATTTCTGCACAAAAGAAAGAAGAAAAAGGGGCTTATATAGAAGGACAGATTGTAGCCGTGCTTGCCGAACTTTCACCAATAAAGGATCAAAATCTGCCAGAGTGGAACATCTGGACTTCAGATGCATTAAGTAAACTTAATGAAGGCAGATCTGAAGATCGTAAATTAACGGCACAATATCTAGGTAAAAAGCTAAAAGCCATCGGTATAAATAAAAGAAAAGTTAACGGTAGATCTGAACTTTTACTTAATAGAAATGATTTTGAAATGTTGTTGGAGCAATATGGAATAGATTCATTAAATAATGACGCCGCACCCCACACAGGTAGCGAGTCAGGTGAGGAATTGGTAGAGAGTCTGAACAATGTCGATATTTTTAACTTATAGTATACAAACAACTTATGGTTTTTTAGTAGAGAGTAGTAGGGTTTGTAGGGAGTGTGAGGGGTTGATGCGGAGGTAAGGACAGGAATATTTTTCCTCTCACTGTCAGATTAGTTTAATTCTTTAAATGTTTTACTACGAATTTTAATCATTTTTTTATATATGAATAACAAAAGATACGTTAACGCAAAGCAGTTGTCGGTATATACCTCTATTCCTATTAAAACGATTTATGAGTGGGGCTCTACAGGTAGACTACCAGTAATTCGCATTGGAAGGAGTTTATTGTATGATTTACAAGACATAGAACGAGTTATGGACAGTATGAAGCACAATAACAATCAAGTAGATAAAATAACCAATAAAATTGTTGGAGACATATTTAACAATGAGATATAATGCCCCTAGCGACAAACAGACCAAGTCGAGCTTCGGGAAAGGATGGTGGTAGGAATGTATAAACGAAGCGGCATTTGGTACGTGTGCCTAAGGCATAATGGTAAGAAGATCCAGCGGAGCTTAGGAACTGGAGATAAGAAGGTCGCTAGGGCTATTGAAGCAAAAATCAGAACGGAGATGGCTGAGGGAAAGTATTATGAGAGGTTGATAGGACAAAACAAAACCTTCAAGGATATGATGGAAAAGTTCATGAAGGATTATGCTCCTACCGTCTCAATGAATACTCAAGAAGGGTACAAATATTATTTAAAAAATCTTAACAGATTTTTTGGCAATCCCGGGTTGATGT
>Ga0233428_1001328_pt1 | contig 26756 bp, 24 predicted proteins | sample SI_118_April2016_4_FD_179890 | JGI IMG/M metagenome (GOLD analysis project Ga0233428, IMG submission 179890) | Seawater microbial communities from Saanich Inlet, British Columbia, Canada - SI_118_April2016_120_MG | ecosystem: Environmental > Aquatic > Marine > Inlet | place: Canada: British... | reverse complement strand
CATGGATCCGATATTGGATATTGCTAAACAGTTTGGTTTAAAAATTATTGAAGATTGTGCCCAGGCACATGGAGCAGAATATAAAGGAGTAAAGGTCGGCAGTATTGGCGATGTTGGGTGCTTTAGTTTTTATCCAGGCAAAAATTTGGGCGCATATGGCGATGGTGGCGCGATAATCACTGATAATAAGGAGTTAGCAAAAAAATGTAGAATGATTGCCAATCATGGGCGTATTGCAAAATACAACCATGAATTTGAAGGTAGAAATTCACGCTTAGATGGTATTCAGGCGGCTATTTTAGATGTAAAGTTAAGATATCTAGATAAATGGACGGAGCATCGAATAATGGTTGCAGAGGAGTATTTAAAGAAGCTAGAAAATATGCCAAATGTAATTTTGCCGGTACGACAGGAGTGGGCAAAACAGGTCTATCATTTATTTGTGATTCGCCATCCCGATCGAGATGCATTGCAAGAAAAAATGAATAATTATAATATACAAACTGGTGTGCATTACCCAATTTCCTTGCCAAAATTAAAAGCATTTCAATATTTAAATCAGATTGATGAAAATTTATTTGCTTGGAGCGTGGGTGATTATTTATTAAGCCTACCTATAAATGACACGATAAATAAGAATGATATTAACACCGTTATTAATTTATTGGATGCTAAGCAATGAAAGCAGTAATTTTAGCAGGAGGCTTAGGTACGCGCCTCAGTGAAGAAACAAATGTAAAGCCAAAACCCATGGTAGAAATTGGCGGTAAGCCAATTCTATGGCACATTATGAAAATGTATTCTACACACGGCATTAATGATTTTGTAATATGCTGTGGCTATAAAGGCTACGTTATTAAAGAATACTTTGCTAATTACTTCCTGCATCAATCAGATGTAACTTTTTGCATGAAAAAAAATAGTATGGAAGTGCATGAAAAAAGAGCAGAGCCATGGACTATTACTTTGGTTGATACGGGTGATGACTCTATGACTGGTGGTAGATTAGGTAGGGTGGCGGAATACGTAAAGAATGAAGAGGTCTTTTGCTTTACTTATGGCGATGGCGTGTCAGATGTAAATATCAAAGAACTAATAGCATTTCATCAAGAGCACGGTAAAGATGCAACATTGACTGCTACTTACCCACCAGGAAGATTTGGCGCGTTAGATATTCAAGATAATCAAATAATGCAATTCACAGAAAAACCTAAAGGCGATGGCGCTTTGATTAATGGTGGTTTTTTTGTACTTTCCCCAAATGTCTTAGACAGAATTTCTGGCGATAATTGTACCTGGGAGCAAGAGCCATTAAAAGGTTTGGCCAAAGATGATAATTTGATGGCTTTCACACATGAAGGATTTTGGCAGCCCATGGACACATTAAGAGATAAAGTGCACCTACAAGAACTTTGGGATCAGGGTAATGCCCCGTGGAAAACTTGGTAATTAAGAGTGATTGATCAAGATTTTTGGCAAGGAAAGCGTGTTTTCCTAACAGGCCATACTGGCTTTAAAGGTAGTTGGCTTTCTTTATGGCTAACTTCTTTAGGTGCAACGGTTAAAGGCTATGCACTTAGTCCGCCTACAATACCATCATTATTTAATGAGGCTAAAATCGATTCAATTATTGATTCTCAAATTGGTGATATTAGAGATCAAGATGAACTTTATAATAGTATGACAATATTCAACCCTGATATTTTGATACATATGGCAGCACAACCATTAGTGAGGCATTCTTATAATGTACCCATTGAAACTTATGAAGTTAATGTGATTGGTACTGCAAAGGTACTAGAAGTGGCACGCAGTTGTATTAATCTAAAGGCGATTGTAAACATTACAACTGACAAATGCTATGAGAATGATGGACGCTCCCAAGGCTATAAAGAAAGCGATCCAATGGGCGGATACGATCCTTATAGTAGTAGCAAGGGTTGTGCAGAGTTAGTTGCCTCAGCTTATAGGCGTTCTTTTTTACAAGACCAAGGTATAGGTGTAGCTTCAGTAAGATCTGGCAATGTAATTGGTGGCGGTGATTGGGCAAACGATAGATTAATTCCAGATATTTTAAGATCCCTCGAAAAGAACAAGCCCGTTGTGATTCGCAATCCTAAAGCGACCCGACCGTGGCAACATGTTTTGGAGCCATTATCAGGCTATTTAATTTTGGCACAAAAGCTTTATGAAGACCAAAAAGAATATGCAGAGGGTTGGAATTTTGGACCAAATGAACAAGATGTAAAGTCAGTAGATTGGATTTTAGACAAAATTATTTCAAAATGGCCAAATTCCAGTTGGGAACTTGATCAAAATTCTAATCCACATGAGGCAGGTTTTTTAAAGCTGGATATTACAAAGGCCGAATCTAAACTGGGCTGGCAGCCAGTATGGGAATTAAGCCATACATTAGAAAAAATTATTGACTGGCATAGGGCTTGGCTTGATAAAGAAGATATGCAGGCTATATGTTTGGCAGAAATTGAAGAATATACAAGAGGTATGAATAAATGAAAACCGCTGAAGAATTACGATTAGAAATTGCAGGGCTTGTCCAAGAATTTGCAGATTTAAAATATACAGAAAAAACATTTAAGCCAGGTAGAAGCATTGTGCCACCATCTGGCAAAGTAATCGGCGCTACAGAATTGCAATACATGGTTGATGCGTCATTAGATGGTTGGTTAACTACTGGGCGTTTTAATAGAAAATTTGAAAAAGAACTGTCTGAGTTTATTGGCATTAAACATTTAATTACAGTTAATTCAGGCTCATCTGCTAATCTGGTTGCATTTGCCACTTTAACTTCTCCAAAATTAGGCGATAGAGCCATTAAAAAAGGCGATGAGGTGATTGGGGTGGCAGCAGGATTCCCTACCACAGTTAATCCAATTGTGCAGTTTGGTGCTATTCCGGTATTTGTTGATGTTGATTTAAAAACTCACAATGTTAACGCAGATTTAATTGAAGCAGCTATATCACCAAAAACCAAAGCCATTATGCTTGCCCATACTCTAGGTAATCCATACAATCTAGAAAAAGTAAAAGAGCTGTGTGATAAATATAATCTTTGGCTGGTGGAAGACTGTTGTGATGCCTTAGGTGCAAAATACAACGACCAGCATGTAGGTACGTTTGGTGATATTGCCACTTGTAGTTTTTACCCAGCACACCATATTACGATGGGTGAGGGCGGAGCTGTATTTACCAATAGCTCTGAATTAATAACAATTTCTGAGTCGTTTAGAGATTGGGGTAGAGATTGCTACTGTGATCCAGGCTGTGATAATACTTGTGAAAAACGCTTTGAGCAGCAATTAGGTAGCTTGCCAAAAGGATACGATCATAAATACACTTATTCACATCTTGGCTATAACCTTAAGATCAGCGATATGCAGGCAGCTTGTGGTTTGGCACAATTAAAACGTTTGCCAGAATTTATCAAAAAGCGTAACGAAAACTTTGCCTATCTTAAAAGAAAATTAGGCGGCTTAACTGAATTTATTGATTTACCAGAGGCAACACTAAATTCAACGCCTTCATGGTTCGGCTTTCCTATTACTTTAAAAGATAATGTTGACAGGGTTGCTTTTACTAAATACTTGGATGAGCATAAAATTGGTACGCGATTATTGTTCGCAGGAAACTTAACTAAGCAGCCTTATTTTCAGGATATTGAATTTAGAATTGCAAGTGATTTAACTAATACAGACATAACAATGAATCAGACTTTGTGGCTTGGAATTTATCCAGGGCTTGGAAAAGAACAGTTGGGTTTTGTTGCTGATAAAATAGAGAATTTCCTTACAAAATTATGATAAAGCTTTCTGAATCTGCATATGAAATAGATGGTCAGCCGATGTTCAAGGTGCTGGACAAAGTTCAGCAGTTAGAAAGAGAAGGTAGAGAAATTCTTCATTTTGAATTGGGGGAGCCTGATTTTGACACGCCAGAAAATATAGTTAGTGCTTGTGTTGATGCATTGAATAGTGGCGATACACACTATGTAAATTCAATGGGTTTATTTGAATTAAGAAAAGCTGTAGCAGAAGCAACTTTTAAATCTAGAGGTTTTAAGCCAGATATTAATCAAATTCTTATTACTCCAGGAGCAAATGCGATTATTTATTTTGCTATTCGTTGTATTGTTAATGCAGGTGAAGAGGTTATTGTGCCAGACCCTGGTTTTCCTACTTATTTTTCTGCTATTAAGTTTTGTGGCGCTAAGGCGGTGCGTGTTGCACTAAAGGAAGAGGATAAACATCAATTAATGGCAGATGATGTAAAGAGGTTAATTACAGATAAAACAAGACTGGTTATTATTAATTCTCCAAGTAACCCTACTGGTGCGATGACTGGGCAAAAAGAAATACAGGAAATTTATGAAATTTGTCGTGACAGGGATATTTTTATTCTTTCTGATGAAATTTATTCACGATTAGTATTTGAAGATAGTGGCGAGTTCTTTAGTTCGTCAATGCTTGATTTTTGTAAAAGTAATGTTATTGTGCTTAATGGTTTTAGCAAAGCATTTGCCATGACAGGGTGGCGCATAGGTGTTGCAATTGGGCCTGAACACCTTATTGAGAAGATGGGCTTATTACTGCAAACCATCAATTCATGCGTATCTCCGTTTATTCAACGGGCAGCTATTGAAGCCATTAATGGCGACCAGTCAAATATTAAAATAATGAAAGATGGGTATTCTGAACGGAGAATTGCTTTAGTGAATGGCCTGAATTCAATAGAAGGGATTATATGTGGAATGCCAAAAGGCTCTATTTATGCATTTGCAAATGTTTCTGGGTTAGGTATGACAGGTGAAGATTTTTCAGATTTTGCACTAGAAGAGGCGGGGGTTGCATTATTGCCAGGTAGTAGCTTTGGTCGTTATGCCGATGATTTTGTTAGAATTTGTTATGTCAATTCGATTGAAAATATTAATCTTGCTATTGAAAAGATAAAAGAAGCATTAAAAAATAGAGGCGTCAAATGAAACAAAGAGTAGCAGATATTGTTGCATCATTCCTTGTTGAGAAAGGTATCAAGGATATATTTACACTTACAGGTGGCGGCGCAATGTTTTTAAATGATGGTATTGCATCAAATGACAATATCAATGTAATTTGCAATCATCATGAGCAAGCTTGTGCTATGGGCGCGGTAGCTTACGCTAAGTATAAGAATGGATTGTCTACTGCTATGCTTACAACAGGCTGTGGTGCTACTAATGCAATTACGGGCTTGTTAGATGCGTGGCAAGATAACACACCTGTAATTTTTATATCTGGTCAGATAAAGCGTAAAGAAACTTCTAGAAATGCACAAACAAGTTTGCGTCAATTTGGCGTACAAGAGGCTGATATTATTTCAATTGTAGAGTCGTTAACAAAATATTCAGTTATGGTTAATGAGCCAAGAGAAATTTTGTATCATTTAGAAAAAGCGGCGCATCTTGCCATGGCTGGTCGTCCAGGACCTGTTTGGATTGATATACCTTTAGACGTTCAAGGTTTCTCTATAGATGTTGATGAGCTAGAGTGTTTCACCCCTGAAGTGGAAGCTACTCAAGAAATAGAAGGCATAGAACAGTTTATTGAAATGTATGAACAGGCAGAGCGCCCAATTATTTTAGCAGGTAACGGTGTTCGACTATCTAGTTCGGTAGATAAGTTAAGAGAGTTTGCTAGTAAGAATAACATACCATGTGTCGTATCCTATTTAGCTGCAGATTATTTTGAGCAAGATAATCCAAATTATGTTGGTCGCTTAGGAATTAAAGGTGATAGAGCGGGAAACTTCGCTGTGCAAAATAGTGATTTAATTATTAGCTTAGGATCAAGATTGAGTGTTTGTTTGACGGGTTTTGAGTATGAATTATTTGCAAGGGATTCTAAATTGGTAGTGATTGATATTGATGAAGATGAACATAAGAAGGATACTGTTAGTATTGATCAGTTTATTCATGCAGATGTTGGAGGTTTTTTATCAAATATAGAGAGCAAAGTAACACCAAAAGCTTTAGGATATTGGCAAGAAAAATGCGTGTATTGGAAAAATAAGTGGCCAGTTTATCAAGAGGGTTATGATACTAATACTGTGAATATGTATGAGTTTACTAAAACATTATCAGAGTTAGCAAGTGAAGATGCTATTGTGGTTTCAGATGCAGGTTCATCTTATTATGTTACTTCGCAATCATTTACTTTAAATAGCAATAGACAACGTTACATTACTTCTGGCGCACAAGCTGACATGGGATTTACTTTGCCAGCTGCAATCGGCGCGTGCATTGCAGCGAATAAACCTGTAGTTGGTATTACGGGCGATGGTTCATTTCAGCTTAATATACAAGAATTACAAACAATTAAGCATTACAACTTACCGGTTAAGCTTATTGTCTGGAATAACAATGGATATTTATCCATAAGAGCAACACAGGATAAATTCTTTGATGGTCGTAGAATAGGAACTGATTCAGAGTCAGGCGTTTCATTTCCAGAGGTAGAAAAAATCGCCAATGCTTATGAATTACCTTATGTGAAAATTAATAATGTTGGCGAATTAAAGGGGAAACTCTCAGGGGTTCTTCTAGCATCTGGACCAGTTATCTGTGAAGTAATTTGTCCAGAAAATCAAGAAATAATACCTACTGTTAGCGCTGTTAGAAATAAAGATGGAAGTATGACATCTAAGCCTATCGAAGATATGTACCCATTTTTAGATAGAGATGAATTTTTAAGTGAAATGATAATCAAGCCTATTTAGTAAAGTTATGAAGATTGCAATTTTAGGCGCGACTAGTCAAATAGCAAAAGATTTAATTCTATCTTTTTTTGGAAATAAAAATTATGATTTTTCACTTTTTGGCCGTAATACAAAATTATTAGAAGAGTGGGTAGATGATTCAAATCTAAGTGAACAGCATCAAGTGCTAGCATATACTGATTTTAATAATAATCAGGAATATGGTATCATTATTAACTTTGTAGGAATAGGCGACCCAATAAAAGCCAAAAAGATGGGTAGTGATATTTTTAAGATAACTGAGCAATATGATGATATGGCACTTAACTATATTAAGAGCCATAAACAAACAAAATACATTTTCCTAAGCAGTGGCGCAGTTTTTGGTGGAGATTATCAAGAGCCAGTAAATGAAAATACTGTCGCTATGATAGATATTAATAATCTTGATTCAACTGATTGGTATGCAATTGCCAAGCTATATGCGGAAGCTAAGCACAGGTCGTTGCCCAATCTATCTATTGTTGATGTTAGGGTGTTTAATTATTTTAGTCACACACAAGATATGAATGCTCGATTTTTAATAACAGATATTGTGCGTACAATAAAAAATAAAGAAGTATTCAAGACATCAACAGAAAATATTGTTAGAGACTTTATAACCCCGCCTGATTTTTACAACTTAATACAATCAATTATTGATTTTAAACCAATAAATATGGCACTGGATTGTTATACGAAATCCCCTGTATCAAAATTTGATTTGTTAGATGTATTGAAGAGTGAGTTTGGGTTGAAGTATGAAATTACTGGAGAGAGTTCAGCAGTGAATGCTACAGGAACTAAATCAAATTATTACTCATTAAATAGGAGGGGGGCTGCCTTTGGATATCAGCCTGAATGGACTTCCCTTGCAGGATTATTAGCTGAGTTAGAAGGTTATCTGGCACAAAAATATTAGATTTATTGTATGAAGGAAATGTATCTAAGGGTATATGCGTCAGTTGAATGGTATTTATACCCAATATTTTAATTGACAATACAACTGGATTCTTGATCAGTTTAGTGCTGATCGGTTAAAAGCAATTGAAGTCTATATTGATTTTGTGAAAGAAGGCGTAAGCTTGTCGCCTATTTGAGCGGCGCTTAAACAGTGTATCTTTACAGCGGCATCATGCTTTTTACTATAATATTAACAACAAAAACTAAGGAGAATAATCACCTATGAAAATCGCAGTTACAGGCACGGGTTACGTTGGGCTATCTAACGCCATATTACTTTCACAGCACAATGAAGTAGTGGCGCTTGATATTCTCCCAGAGAAAATCGCTATGCTTAATCGCAAGCAATCTCCTATTGAAGATATTGAGATTACGCAGTACCTACAAACAAAACACCTCAACTTTAAAGCAACGTTAGATAAGCACGAGGCTTACCTAGGTGCTGATTATGTGATTATTGCCACCCCCACAGATTACGATGTTGAAACCAATTATTTTAATACGCTCTCAATAGAAGTTGTTATAACCGATGTGATCGCCATTAACCCCAGCGCGGTGATAATTATAAAGTCGACCGTACCAGTAGGTTATATCGAAGCGCTTAAACAAAGATTAAATTGTAACAACATCATTTTTTCACCCGAGTTTTTACGTGAAGGGAAAGCTCTGCACGACAATCTTCACCCTTCTCGTATTATCATTGGTGAAGATTCTGTTCGGGCTAAAACCTTTGCTGGCTTGCTTCAGCAAGGCGCTATTAAACAAAATATCCCTGTATTGCTGATCAGTTCAACCGAGGCCGAGGCTGTAAAGCTGTTTTCTAACAGCTACCTCGCCATGCGCGTAGCCTATTTTAACGAGCTTGATACTTATGCCTCCATGTACGGGTTAAACACCAGGCAAATTATAGAAGGTGTATCGCTAGATCCACGTATTGGTGACTATTACAACAATCCATCGTTTGGCTTTGGTGGCTACTGCTTACCAAAAGATACTAAGCAGTTACTCGCCAACTATCAAGATGTGCCAAATAACATCATTGGTGCCATTGTAGAGTCTAACGCCACACGTAAAGACTTTATAGCCGAGAGCATACTCAAGTTAAAACCAAAAGTAGTTGGCATCTACCGTCTCACCATGAAAACCGGTTCGGATAACTACCGTGCATCATCCATTCAAGGTATTATGAAGCGTATTAAAGCCAAAGGTATTGAGATAATTATTTACGAGCCCACATTTAATGGTGCCGAGTTTTATCACTCAAAAGTGGTTAACGACCTCATACAATTTAAGCAGCTAGCTGATGTGATTGTTGCAAATCGTATTTCCGATAGCTTGCAAGATGTAGCAGCTAAAGTGTATAGCCGTGATTTATTTGGCAAAAACTGAGCCGTGTACTTTGCCCTCTATGCCCATTTTCATCGACGTGTGTGTCAGTTCGTTGATACATTCCGGCAAGGAGTTGCTAGAACGGCCAATGTTGAATTCTCAGCTCTATTAGCAAATTGGAAACAAAATCAATTTACGTCGGATACTCAAATGTTAATGGTAATTTATAAGTGGAAGAGCTTGAGTAGAGTAAAGTATGAGTAGCAGAACCAGTAAAGCTATTAAAGGGACGGCAACAAACTTTTTGCAATATGGCGTTCAGATAATTTTACAAATTGCGCTAGCCCCGATTGTCTTGAAAGTTGCAGGGCAAGAAACGTTAGGGGTATATGCGATTATTATGCAAATAGTTGGACTTGGCATTTTGTTAGATTTAGGGTTTAGTGTGGCACTAAGCAGGTATTTGTCTCAAGCTTTTGGAATCGATGATAATGGCGCCAGCTTTAGGGAGGTATTCACACTAGGAAGATATTTCCTCTTGGTTAGTAATTTTATATTTGGTTTGCTTATTTTTGTTTTAGCCATTAATATTAGTGACGTCATATCAGCTAATGATTTGGTTTTATCGCAAGCACGTTTGGCTTTATATTACCTCGCAGCGTGGACAATTGTCAGAACACCAATATTAATTTACCAACAAGCCTTGATTGCAACCCAGAATATGGCCATCGTTAACCTGGTCGCTATTTTTGGTAATGCTAGTCGACTTGTACTTTCATTAGTATTTTTATATTCCGGCTTGGGTCTTGTGGGGTTAATACTTGCCATTATTTGTTCTGAACTCTTTGTGTTCTTGTTGGGTATGCGAATATTTAACAAGTTGTACCCACGCTACAAGAGTAGTTGGAGAGTATTTAATCTTGATAAATTGAAAGATATAGTTGGTTTTGGGTTGCGTTACTCGGGTGTAAATGTTGCTGTAGTGATGTCTATGGGTGTTGATTTACTTGTGGTCGGCACCCTTTACGGGGCAGTAGCAGCATCAGTTTACTATATAACAAAAATGCCAGCATTCCTCGCATTTCAACTGATTTTTAAACTGTCAGATAATGCCGCGCCAGCTGCAAATGAGCTTATCGCAAAAGGGAATTTTGAAGCGCTACGGAATGCTTATATTACGTTATTACGTTATTCTATGCTACTCGCGCTGCCCGTTGCAGTTGGAATAATTGGGCTGAATGAATTTGTGATATCCACTTGGGTAGGGCACCAACAATATGCTGGCATTATTATGACAGTTGCGCTTGCAAGCCTTGTTATTTCCCAGACGGTTAATCATATAAACTCGATGATTACCGTTGCTTCAGGTAATATACGCTGGTGGTCAACATTATCAATTTCATCAGCAGCCTTAACGCTGGGCTTATCTTACGGGGCCGGTAAGGAATGGGGTATACAGTACGTCATGGTAGTGATTGCGGTAATGGATTTACCCATGCTGGTATTTCTTTTTTATAGGGCACTCAATAGTATTAATTTGTCAAACCATAATTTATGGAGCGAGGTTTTTTGGCCATGTATTACAGCCACTGTTCCACTTGTTGTGTTGATTATATGCTTTAATTGGTTAAATCCAAAATTTTCATGGTTGAATTTGATTCTAGTCGTTGTTAGTCTTGCTATAGCTTGGTTAATTAGCACATATGCCATCGGGCTAAAACCTAATGAACGAACAATATTGAAAACAAAATGCTTAAATTATCTATCCTAATTCCTACTTATAATCGAGCTCAAAAGCTCATTAGAATGCTAAAAAATATTGAAACTGAAATCGCGAGAAGTGATGCTGCCAATTTTCTGGAAGTGATTGTTAGCGACAATGCATCACCAGATGAAACAAAGAGTGCTGTAGAAGCGTTTATACCCAATGGCTACAAGATTAGGTACTTTCGGCAAGACGTAAATGTTGGCTTTGATAGAAATATAAAATTTCTATATGAGCAAGCTAAAGGGGATTATGTTTGGTATGTTTCAGATGATGATATTTTATTGCCAGGTGCTATTCAGGAAGTAGTTAATGGATTAAAGGGCACGAACCCAGATGTGTTGCTATTTTCATTTGAACAGCCTCTTGGTTCAACAAACAGAACATTTGACCTACCAGAATCGGTTAGTTTGGTAACTAATCCAGAAAAAATAATTGAACTCGCTGCGCATTATCCAAAAGTAACTATGTATGTCGTGCGCAAAATAGACCTTACACAATATGATTGGGCTGAGATTGAACCGTTTTGTGGGGATGGATATTTCTTTGTTGTCCTGAGCTACTCTATTTTAGCGCGATCTGACCAAGCTCGTCTGACTGTTATTTCCAAGCCACTAGCGGCTAGTGATGATGATTTTTCTCACATCCATTTCAGTCCTTATGTTCTCCTAAATTTCTACCGAGTCTTTTTACATCCTTTTGTACAGAACTATTTACCAAATTTGGCTAATAACCAACAGCGGGCATCTTATTTTTCTGCTATTCAATTAATGTTTGCCATAAAGTTGGGGGCGTTAACGACTGACAATGAAAAACAATTCAATAAAGATTTGAATAGCTTTAAAATGATACCTGGCTATTTAGTTCTAAATCCGCGCCCATTGGTACAATTAGTCCTCTTAAAAACAGGCCTGACCCAATTGTATAAAATTGTTAAAATAGCTAAAAATCTACTTTCAAATAATAAAGCATAACCATGGAAAAGATTGCTAAAATACAAAACACAAAATTAAAGGCTCTCTAGTATGCGATTTACTGTAAAGATATTATTTTTATTAAGTCAGTTCGGCTTCGATCCATTTAAAATGCTCAAGTCACTGAGAGGAGTTCCGCGTTATGTTAAAACTTATTTTCACTTTCGCTCAGGTTACTCTGGACGTCTTGAATTTTTACCCTGCCTATTCGATTGGTTCGAAGAAGGCGGCAGCGCCAAGGATGAATACTTCTGGCAGGATTTGTTGGTAGCCAGAAAAATTTTTGAGGCGAATCCTGTAAGGCATGTGGATATCGGTTCACGTGTAGATGGTTTCGTTGCGCATGTGGCGAGTTATCGGGAAATTGAAGTGTTCGATATAAGGTCTATTACCACGACAATACCGGGCGTGACATTCAAGCAGGCGAATCTAATGATGCCAGCCAAAGAAATGGCTGGCTATTGTGATTCTCTATCTTGCTTGCATGCACTGGAACATTTTGGTTTAGGTCGGTATGGCGACCCGATTGACCCTAATGGTTTTGAGCGTGGATTCGTCAATATGGTTGGTTTGCTGAGGGAAGATGGGGTTTTCTATCTGTCTGTCCCTGTTGGAATTGAACGAGTTGAGTTCAACGCTAATCGTGTTTTTGACCCTCGGACCATTGTCAATTTGGCAATAAAAAATTCGCTTGAATTATCTACTCTTACGGTGATCCATCAAGGAGGCCGGGTTGAAGTTCTTGAGCCTGATGAATTGCAGCTTACCGACTTAGCAAGTCAGCGTTATGCATTGGGGATTTTTACTTTCGTAAAGCTAACTGCTACACAGGACCATTTAGATTTAGGGCAATCAGTTTAAGCCAAAATTAACCTAATGGGCGTTATGAATAATCGAAAGATTAATTTTATTGTTTTACTACTGTGGGCGTCCATGTTGATTTATTTTTTCAATATGGATACAGAGGCATTTGTATTGTTTTTATTTCTACCACCAATGATAGGGGTATTGTTGTACTTTGCTATAAGAACAGGGTATTTTGTTCTGACGCTTTTTTTCTTGCTTGCATTTATCGGAACCGCGATTACACCCGCTTTTTTCTTTCTCCACAAGGACTGGTACGAATATTCAGGGTTCAATGCAATTAGAGATTTTAATTTTGATATATATGAGTTTATTTATATCTACGGTTACTTGTATTTTATGCTTATCTTAATTTTATTATTTACCACGATTTTAAATAGGATATTTATTAAACGCAGTAAAAAAAGAATAAATGTATTTACTGGTAAAAAATATGTGACAGGTGTAAATGGCATGAGTTTTCAGTCGGCGAATGCAATTAGTCGCTATTTATCAAAAAGATATTCAATGTATTTAGTGCTATTTATAATTGGCATATTGATTCCTTTGAATCTATATATGTATACTAATGGCATTGGCATTTCAACTGTTGAACCCGTATATAAGGAATTTAAGATAGTTGGAATCTCTTTTTATTTTAGGAATTATGTTGCACCAATGATAGTTGCCTACTTATATTTTAATACAAGCCGCGGCTTAGGATTAACAGCAATAATATTATTGTATGCAATATTTGTTGGACTACTGTCTTTGAGTAAAGGTAACGTTTTACTGGCCTGTGCTCCAGTTATTCTATTTGCGTTAAAAGACAAAAAAATGACTAAATTTATTTTGTCTGGTTTGTTTTTTGTATTGCTTTGGGGAGCCATAGGGTGGGCAAGACAGTTTGTTTTTCTTGCTGAGGTGGGTTCTTTGGAAATGATTCGCTTGATACTTGATAATATCGATACAGAGTTATTGCGTGAATCAGTAAATTTATTTGAGATTGCAGGTCAATTTGCAAATAGGTTATATGGTGCTAGCGTAATAGCGTTAGCCCATACATTTAGTTTGGAAGATAATTTTTCAGTAGCGATTGGGTTTTTTATGGCTCAACCAGATGAATTGTCTTTAATAGTAGCCAATGACGTCTTTGGCCTGACTCCAGTTGAAAGTGTTACTGTCGGAGTCGGCATGGGGTATCTTGCCACCATGATTTTGATCGCGAATAAAAACTTGTTTTTCTTGGGTATACTCTCACTCATGACGGGGGTGTATTTAACTATTTCTGAAATCATTGTTACTAAATATATAAGGCGAGTGAATATATTTGCATCAATTGGGTATGCGTCAGGTTTTTTTATGATGTTTTTTCTTATTAATGCAGATATATATAAGTTTTATGTAATAGTTGCGATATCAATCGTCGGCTTGTTTGTAGTACGTGATAGGAAAAACTTCAAATGTACTAAAAATCAAACGACTACATCTAAATAATAAAGTAAAAAATAATGATTAAAAATATATTAGTTACTGGTGGCGCCGGTTTTATCGGTAGTCATTTGTGTGAAAGGTTATCTCAAGATAAGTTGAACCGAGTTATATCTTTAGATGATTATTCTACAGGGTCTGTGGATAATCACATTGATGGTGTTAACTATGTAAAAGGAGAGGTTAGAAATATTGAGAAACTTATCAATTTTTCTCCTGATATGATCTTTCATCTGGGTGAATATTCTAGAGTCGAACAGAGTTTTGAAGATGTTGAGCGCGTATGGAAGTCGAATAAGGAAGGGATTTTCGCTATACTTCAATTTTGTGTAAAAAATAAATCAAAATTAATATATGCTGGAAGTAGTACCAAGTTCGGAGATGGTGGATTGGGAAGGTCTCAAAGTCCTTATGCATGGACTAAGGCAACGAATACAGAATTAGTCGAGAACTATGGAAATTGGTTTGGATTAGATTATGCTATAGTTTATTTTTATAATGTTTATGGTGGAAGAGAGATAGCATTGGGAAAATATGCAACTTTAATAGCATTATTTGTTGAGAAGTATAAAAACAAAAAACCCTTAACTGTAGTAAGTCCCGGAACGCAACTGAGAAACTTTACTCATATAGATGACATAATTAACGGTCTGATACTGGTTGGTAAGAATGGATCTGGTGATAATTTTGGCATAGGGTGCTCAAAATCATACTCTATTCTTGAAATTGCGAAGATGTTTGGGCTGGAAATTGAGATGCTTCCAGAAAGGAAAGGTAATCGAATGAGTGCTAGTGTTGTATGTGAAAAAACTAGAGCCCTTGGCTGGAATGATACAAAAACTATTTTTGATTACATAGAAAATATTAAGAAAATATATAAATAAGTATTTTCTTAAAAACTAAAAAAAGCGCCCTAGGATTTAGATTAAATTATGAAAAGTAAATGGAAGGCGTATTATCAATATATTAAAACAGTAGTTCCTGAAAAATGGTCCCAATTGAACTGTCCATACGATATGTATAGTTCAATGAAAATTGCTAGAGAAAGGCTGAAAGATAGAGATTTTAATGCTGATGGAGGTATTAATTTCATAATGGCAGTTCCTATTAATAATTGGGAGGTTGAGTTAATCCAGGGCGCTTCAAAATTTGGCACTTGCCATCATGTAGATTTTGAACCAAGGGGTTTTTTTGAATCAAAGAAAAAATGGGAGTTATGGAGGGTTGATAATTTTTCTCATCTTAAATCAAAAGTTCAACTTGCTTATGATGAGAAAAAAATAAACATACTATTCCTGTATTTAACAGAGTTCCATATTGATTCCACTAGGTTGAAAGAATTACACCAGGATAACTTAATTATTGTAGGATTTAATTGGGATGACCGACTTCATTTTAGCTCTACACATAAAGGTCAGATTGTTGGCGTGAAAGAAATTGCAAAGAATGTTGATTTTAGTTTAACCATGTCTGTTAATTCATTAAGTAGATATGCCAATAATTCTAACTCCGTTTTTTACTGGGAGGGGTTGAAAGAAAAAATAACCAAAGATATAGTTTTGCCAAAAATAAAGTTTAATAAAGTGTTATTTTTTGGCTCTCGATATGGATATAGAGAAGATATGGTTGAGTATCTTGTAAAAAAGAATTTACCCATGGAATTATATGGAGAAGGGTGGGGCTCTAATTATATCTCTTATGAAGATCTCACTTACAAAATCCCGAGACATTCATTAAATTTAGGCATTTCTACAATTGGATATACAAAAAAATTAACATGTGTCAAGGGGAGAGATATTGAAGTTCCATCAGTTGGTGGGCTTTATATTACGAACAGGGGGAGTGAAGTTGAGCAACTTTACACTGAAGATAAGAATATATTGTTGTATGGAAGCATGGATGAGTGTTACCGAAAGGCAAGCAAGGTTTTAGATAATCCTGATAAATTTTCACATATACGAAAAAATGGCACTCTAAAGGCCCGTGAATTTTCTTGGGAGAATAGGTTTGATTATCTTATTCAGTTAGTGAATAGAGTCATATTTAATGATTAACATAAAAATGAAAGCGATAGAATAATGAAAAAAATATTATTAGTATTTGGCACACGCCCAGAGGCAATCAAAATGGCTCCACTTGTAAAAGAGTTTAAGCTACATCCTGAATATTTTGAGGTAAGTGTGTGCGTGACTGCTCAACACAGGGAGATGCTCGACCAGGTTTTAGATTTGTTTGAAATTTATCCTGATTATGATTTGAATATCATGAAGCCCAACCAAAGTTTGCATGATATAAGTTCAAATATACTTTATGGCGTTAAAGAAGTATTGGATAGATTTTCCCCTGACTTAGTGCTTGTGCACGGAGATACAACAACATCTACTTTTGCTGCATTAGCTGCTTTCTATAATAAGATAAAAGTAGGACATATTGAAGCTGGATTGAGAACAAAAAACATTTATTCACCTTTTCCAGAAGAGGTTAATAGAAGAATAACTGGAGTCCTGGCTCATTACCATTTTGCGCCAACATCTTTATCTAAGTCTAATCTTGAAGAGGAAAATCATAAAAATATCTTAATTTCAGGAAATACAGTAATAGATTCTTTATTCTTTATTTTAAAAAAAATAAAGAATAATAAAATTTTTAGATTAAAAATTATTGACTATTTCTTAAGTGAAAAGTTTAAATTTTTGGATGAGAGAAGAATTATATTGGTAACAGGACATAGAAGAGAAAATCATGGCAAGGGTTTAATTAATATATGTAATGCATTGGAGGAGATAGCTATTTTAAATCCAAGTATTGATATTGTATATCCAGTACATATGAACCCAAATGTTGAGAGCGTGGTTAAGAGGTTACTTTTTAAAGTTCCTAATATTTTTTTAATAAAGCCGCTTAGGTATGAGCAGTTTGTTTATTTAATGCACAAATCTTATTTTATTATTACAGATTCTGGCGGAATACAAGAAGAAGCCCCAAGTATGGGAAAGCCAGTGTTGGTAATGAGGGATGCTACAGAGCGACCAGAGGCATTAAAGGCCGGGACGGTTAAACTGGTAGGCACTAGTACAAAAAAAATAGTTAATGAGGCAAATGCTTTGATTAATGATGTGGTGCTCTACAAAAGTATGAGCTCTGCGTATAATCCATATGGTGATGGAAAGGCAAGTGAAAAAATTGTAGATTTTTTTATAAAGAGTGAGGTAAAAAGCAAATGAGTATTAAAAGTAACGCTGAAAGGGGTATTGAAATATATAAAAAAACTGGATTAATAACAGTAATTAAAAAAGGTATTAGGTACTTTTATGCTAGATCTATTTCTTTAATTGGAAGTACTCTATATTCTGTAAATAGTGAAAAATACTGGAATTTTAGAATGAAATATGATTGGAGCTTTGTAGGGGGGGGTGATCAGACTTCATATTTTGTAGCAGGTATGTTTGCCAATCTTTGTAACTCCTTTGATCCTAAAAAAATTAGCACGATTATTGACTATGGTTGTGCAACTGGAGACTCTGCTATATTTTTAAAGATTTTTTTTCCAAATTCTAATATTTCTCTTTATGATATTAGTGATATAGGTGTTGAAAAGGCATTATTAAAATATAGTCGATTTATCCCAGTTGATAGACATAAAGAAGAGGATAGATATGATTTAGTATATTCTAGCAATGTTATTGAACATGTGAACAACCCTAAGGAATTTGTAAAGAAGCTTGTTGATCTATCGAAGAAGCTTGTTGTTATTCAATGTCCATATAAAGAAATGCACCCAAAGAATAAAAAGTTAATTTCACCAAAAAATAAGAGTGATGAGCATATTTGGACAATTGATGAAGAGTTTATTAAAAAATATATAGAAGATGAAAGGATGGAGTGGGAATTAAAAACTGGCATTGTGCCAATGGCTTGGCAGGGAGGAGTGCAGGCTTTTATTGTTGGTAAATTAAAATGAAAAATGACAAAATTTTAGTCTTTTCCTACTATTCTAATATTGCAGGCGCATGTCAAGCCGAATGGATTGATGATAAGATAGAAGGACTTATAAAAAGCGGTAAAAAAGTTGCACTCATTAGTTCGATAAGTGGAAATAAAAGCGGTTTAAATATATCACACATCAGAATCCCCAGTATTTCTTTATTTGATTTTTTTGATGAGTTAAAAAGGGCGAAGCTAGCTCGAGACTTATTCCAATTTTCAATACTCATGTTGCTTCCGTTCGTTTTAACTCTTGGAATTTTACTAGATTTGTTGCTATTTATTGTAACCAAAGGTGTGGGTGAAGGGCGATGGTCTTGGTTAATAAGCGCATCTTTTGCTGGAATTTATGCAGTATTAAGATTTAGGCCTAATAAGATATTAACATCAGGCGGGCCAGCATCGGCTCATTTGGCAGGTATTATCGTTGGAAAAGTTTTCTCCCTTCCTGTTATTGTAGAGTTGCAAGACCCTTTGAGTGGGGAGGGGATAGGTAGGAATGTGCAAGCTAGAGGTTGGCTATATAAAGTTGAAAAATATATTATAAATAATGCAAATATGACTGCGTATGTAACAGAAGCCGCTGCAGATTTTGCAAAAAAAGAATTCAAGTCGTCTAATATTTTTGCTGTATATCCCGGTTCAAAAGACTTTGGTTATAGTTATTCTGATGATAAGCATAATGGCATTAAAATTGTCCATCTTGGGTCGCTATATTCAACTAGAAACTTTGACTCTATGATATCCGCAATAGATACACTGATATCTCAAGGTGGCATTTCAGAGAAAGAGATAGAATTAATTAATTTAGGTCATGTGAGTGACGAAGAGAGAAAGAAGCTTAAAAACAAGAGTTATGTGAAAATTTTACAACCAATTCCAAGGGTGAAAGCTTTAGAGTTTGCATCAAAATGTGATATTTCATTATTAATTCAGCATAGTGATGATAGGAGTAACGTAACAATTCCATATAAGACCTATGATTATTTGAACTTAAAGAATCATACACTTGCCCTGCTGAATAGTGACGAATTAACAAAATTAATTATTCACTATGGGCATACTGCAATACCTTTAGATGATGTTTCTAAAATTTCTCAATATTTATTAGATATTAAATCTAACAAAGTCAAGTTAGGAAATGCTAACAATATTGATTATGTAACCCAAGCAAATTGTTTAGTTGATATTATATAATTATTATGAAATTTTCAATAATAATACCAAATTACAATGGCGAGGCTTTTATTGAAAATGTTGTTAAAAAGTTACTCGATGGATTTATAAATGTAGAGATTGTTGTTGTTGATGATGCTTCAACTGATAAGTCAGTTGAGATTATAAAATCAATTAAAAATAATAAGGTTTATTTAATACAAAAATCAGATAATGGTGGGTTTGCCTCAGCTGTTAATAGGGGTTTACAGCACTGTAAAGAGAGAGGTGTAAAATTTGTTATTGTAGCTAATAGTGATATTGACGTCATGCCAGAGAATTTCCCTGATATTGTTAAGTCTTTTTGCGAATTTGAGCAAAAGAGTGTTGGCGTACTTGGATTCCTAGAGTCTGGGGATAAGACTTATAAGGAAAATGAGAATATTTCAGGATTTTTATTCGCATTGCGCTTAAGTGTGATTGATAAGGTGGGATATTTAGATGAAACCTTTTATATGTATGGAGAAGAGCAAGATTTCTTTAGAAGGGTAATTTCATGCGGATATAAAATAAAGCAAACAGGTGTTAAAATTAAGCATAATTCAGAAATGTCAGGTAATTGTAGTAGTAATAATTCCTGGCTATCGATAAGAAATTCTATATATCTTGAAGTTAAAAGAAAGAATTGGATCTTAATTATTAGAAAGGTTTTTGTATTGTTTTTGTTAATAAATCGGATTTATAGAGTTAAAAATAGAGAAGATAATTCATTAATAAGAATTACTAGGCCGGGTATTCTTAAAGGAAATGTTTACCTATTTAAGGCAATAATATGGAATTTTAATAAAATGAGACATGATAATGACTAATCCAAATGCTGATTATAAGGAAGATATAAGCTATTATAGTAGAAGTAGAAGCTGGCCCTTTTTGTTTAATATTAAACATGGTTCCAGGGTGTTAGACGTAGGTTGTGGAACAGGAGTTTTGGGAAAATTACTATATGACAAGCTTGAGTGTAAAGTTACTGGGCTAGAGATAGTTGAGGAGAATTATCACCAAGCCAAAAAGGTTTTGGATAAAGTTTTACTTGGTGATGTTGAAACAATGCTATTCCCTGATAAGGATTTTACTTTTGATTATATTATTTTTTCTGATAGTTTAGAGCATCTTTTGAACCCAGATCAAGTTCTTGAGAGGGTAGCTAAGCTATTAAATCATAATGGCAGTTTGCTTATATCAATGCCAAATGTGAGAAATTTTCGAGTAACCCTGCCGTTACTATTTTTGGATTCATGGGAATATCAAGAGGAAGGCTTGCTTGACAAGACACATTTGAGGTTTTTTACATACAAATCATTAATGAATTTATTAAAAAGCAAAGAATTTAATGTTGAAAAAGTGCTATACGATTTACCTCTTAATAGCAAAGTCGGAGTTTTAAATTTAATCACTTTTGGGTTGTTTAAAAAGCATCTTACAAGTCACTATTTTGTGGAATCATGTATAAAAAAATACTAATATATGGAGAAAATTGGACAGGAACTTTGCCGCAACTCCTTTATTCTGATTTAAAGGAAAGAGGTATAGAGGTAGATGTGTTTGATTATACCGATATTATGCCAGGGATAAAGAGCAGGCGCTTTGTTCAAAAAGTAATGAGAAGGTTTTTTTATCGGATATATGAAAAAAAAATTAATAACAAATTTTTGCATATCGTTAAAAAGATTCATCCAGATGTAATAATAATTGCAAAAGGTTTAAACTTAAGCTTGCCAACATTGCTAAGTATAAAAAAAATTGGGATTAAGTTAGTAAATTGGAATCCAGATGATTTCTTTAATATGAAAAATTCGAACGATAATCTTATCAGTTCGATGTGTATATATGACCTTATTATTTCATCGAGACCACATCTTTTTGATAAATATTATGATTACGGCGCTAATAAAATGTTATTTATTGATTGGTACTATGTCCCAGATTTACACTTCTCGCAAAATCTTGAAAAAACTATTAAGTATTCATTCGTAGGTAGTTGGAGTAAATATCGTGAAGAGTTTATTGATAATATTGGTAAGTCATTTGTAGTTAGGGGTGGCGGTTGGGAAAAGAGTGGTGTGCGTTTTAAGGAAAGCCATGATGTGGATTCGAAAATTCTTAGTCAAAGAGAAATGAGTAGATTATTTGAAATGAGCGAAGTAAATTTAAATATACTGACGCCAGATAATGAAGATTTATCTAATTTAAGATTTTTTGAAGTGCCTGCATCTGGAGGCATGCTGTTAACTGAAAGAAATAGCCATTCTCTTGAATATCTTATTGATAAAAAAGAGTGCTTGCTCTATTCTTCCGTTGATGAAATAAGAGAGCTTCTAGATAGTGATTTCAACTATAAAGCTATGGGAGATTCGGGAATGAAAAGAATTCTCAAAGGCAGGCATTCTTTTCATGATCGTGTAGATTTTTTGTTAAGCCATATAGAGCAATAGTCTGATTATTAATGTGGATTTTTCACTTTATATTGTGTAATCATCCCAAAAATTAACACCTAGTAAAAGTAGAATTTTCTAATGGTAATATTAATGGCATTATTAATGCTAATCACTCCGGTATTCTTGTGCTTCCTATAATTATGACAAATGGTTGGAGATTAAACGTTAATGGTAATAATAGAGAAATTTTAGAGGTAAGTAATGGGCTAATGGGAATTTCATTAGAAAAAGGAACACATATAATTACCTTAGAATATTGGCCGCCAAAATTTTTTACAGGCCTCTATATTTCATTATTTACTTTATTATTATTATTATTATTTATACATAGAAAAAAATATTTTGACTTATAACCTATTTTTAATAAAATTTAAAGCCCCCGATAGGGGGGGTAGTAAATCCCCAGGCCTTTAGGCAGTCAGGGATAGGAATGATGCTATAATTAGGAGATAGAGAGTTATAATTTTTTTTATACTATACGGGACTGTAAATACCATATAGTTGTAGTGACTTGATAAACTTGAACACAAAGATAGCCTTATAATACAAACTATAAGAAGGTTGAACAAATGGCACAAGTAAAAATCAGGAGGCGACGCGCAATGTTTAGCATCAAGCAAAAGCTAGATTACGTTAAGTAATATGATTGCCCAGCTGAATACGGACCACTTCATTCAAATACATAAATGAGCATAAAGATTAATATTTTGATTAATGCATTGGGGATTGTGGATTCTGGAGGTATTTCGGTTCTTGATAAGTTGTTGCAGGAATGCACTACAAGTGATTTAGTTAAATATTATGTAGTGTGTAATAGAAATAGCAATATTGATAAACTTATTAGGAAGTTTCATGCTTTTAAAAATTTTGAATTTAAAATTGTTTCTAACCGAGGGTTTTTTTACCGAATTTTTTATGAAAATATCATATTCAGGAGGTATATAAAAAATAATATTGATTTAATATACAATTTTTCTGGCTCTTATCAGCCTTGGATTAAAAGGCCACAAATTGTTAAAATTCATAATTTAATATTTTACTCAAAGGTCTTGGATAAGACTTACAAAGGGAAGGGTCGATATATTTCCTGGATTAAGGAAGTCTATTTGAAGAGGATTTTTTTTAAACTCTCTCTGAAAAATGCAAAGTATATTGAAATTCAATCGAATCATGTAAAAGACCATATAAGTAACTTTATAAATATTAAGAGCAAGTTCTTTTATGTGAAAAGTGATATTAATGTATCGAATAATGAGTTCCACATATCAAAACAATATGACTTTTCAAAAAAAATAAATTTTTTATATATTGTTGGGCCTCATTTTGAATATCTTCATAAGAACTTGTTGGATTTTACAAACGCAATGTTAGAGCTTAATAAAAAAAAAGTTGATTTCGAAATTAATATTACGTTAACTAATGAGCAACTAAGTAATTCCAAAGTTTGGAATATGTCTTTAAATTCAAAAACAAATTTTCTTGGTTATATAAGCGATCAAGAAGAAATGAAAGAATTATTTTATGATAATACAATTCTAATTTCTACTTCTGTTGTTGAAACGTTGGGGTTGCATGTAATAGAAGGTATAAAGAATGGCGTTATTACTATTGCCCCAGATGAAGAATACGCTAACGCAGTTTATGGTAAAAACAGATTAAAATATTCTTTATTTGACAATAATTCGCTGTTAAATACTATAAATAGTGTGATTGACTACGGAGAATCCTTTGATAAAAAAATATTATCTCAGCAGTGCTATTTAAAGATTAATGAAGGTAATAAATTTAAGAATATTAATGATGTATTTAATGAGGTTTTAAATGTTTAATAATAAAGTTTTACTAATCGCTGGTGGTACAGGCTCTTTTGGCAACGCTGTTCTTAGAAGATTTTTGACTACAGATATTAAAGAAATAAGAATTTTTTCTAGAGATGAATTAAAGCAAGATGATATGAGAAAACGCTATAACAACGATAAGCTTAAATTTTATCTCGGTGATGTAAGAGATAAGAATTCAATCGATGATGCAATGAGAGGAGTTGACTTTGTTTTTCATGCGGCCGCTCTCAAGCAAGTTCCATCATGTGAATTTTATCCAATGCAAGCGGTGAAAACCAACGTTATCGGCACTGAAAATTTATTAAACTCAGCTATTCGTGCGGGTGTCAAGAAGGTCATTGCACTTAGCACAGACAAAGCTGTTTACCCAATCAATGCAATGGGCATCAGTAAGGCTATGATGGAGAGGGTGATTGTGGCTAAAGGTAGAAATGTAAAAGATACTATGATTGCTTGCACTAGATATGGCAATGTGATGGCTAGTCGTGGTTCGGTTATTCCATTATTTATTGATCAAGTTAGAAATGGCAATCCTATAACTATTACAGATCCAAATATGACTCGATTTATGATGAGCCTAGATCAAGCTGTAGATTTAGTGTTATTTGCATTCGAGAATGGAGAGAGTGGCGATATTTTTGTTCAGAAGGCCCCTGCTGCAACGGTAGAGTTGCTTGCTAATACGATGAAAAATATTCTTGGCGTGCCTAATCATGAAGTGAAAATAATCGGTACAAGGCATGGTGAAAAGCTGTATGAAACTTTACTAACGAAAGAAGAGATGGTGAAGGCTATTGATATGGGTGAGTACTACCGAATCCCTGCCGATACACGAGACCTTAATTACACCAAATTTTTTGAAGAAGGCGAAGAGGTGATTACAGAAGCAGGGGAATATCACTCTCATAATACACACAGATTAAATAAAGAGGAGTTATCAGAGTTACTGTTAAATCTTAGAGAGATTCAGGATGACTTGAAGGAGTTTCGAAAAAAATGAGCAAGCTTAAGGTGATGACTATTGTAGGGACTCGACCAGAGATTATCAAATTGAGTCAGGTTATGAAGGAGCTAGATCGGCATGCAGATCAAACAATCGTACATACTGGTCAGAATTATGATTATGAATTAAACGAGATATTCTTTGAACAGTTGGAAGTTAGAAAGCCTGATATTTTCTTGGAGGCTGTTAAAGGTACGCCATCAGAAACTATTGGAGATATTATCGCAAAGGTAGACAAGGTTTTCGCTGAAATACAGCCGGACGCATTATTGATCTATGGTGATACTAACAGCTGTTTAAGCGTTATTCCTGCTAAGAAGAGAAGGATACCAATCTTTCATATGGAGGCGGGTAATCGATGTTTTGACCAAAGAGTGCCAGAAGAGATTAATAGAAAAATTGTAGATCATTTGAGTGATATTAACCTACCTCTTTCAGAGCAAGCGAGAGATTATCTAATTGCAGAAGGTATTAAACCTGAAACAATTATTAAAACTGGCTCTCCAATGACAGAGGTGTTAAACGCTAACATGGAAAAAATCAAATCTAGTGACATTCTAGAAAGAGAAGAGCTAAAACCAAAAGAATATATTATTATGAGTATTCATAGAGAGGAGAATGTTGATTCACCTAAAAATTTCAGTGATTTATTGGAATCAATTGATGAGCTAACTAAGAAATATAATATGCCAATTATTATTTCTACACACCCAAGAACAAGAAAGAAATTGGAAGATGTTGATTATCAAAACGAAAACCCTTTAATTAGATTTTCAAAACCCTATGGTTTTCATGAATATAACAATCTGCAAATGAATGCATTTTGTGTGATTTCAGATAGTGGCACTATTGCTGAAGAGGCTTCAATACTGAATTTACCTGCTGTCACAATACGCCAGGCGCACGAAAGACCAGAAGGCATGGATGAAACAACAATAATCATGTCTGGACTGAATAAGACTAGAGTTATTGATGCAGTTGAGGTGGCAACAGCCCACAATTCAAAAGATATTAGAGTAATAAAACCCGTTAAAGACTATGAAGCCGACAACGTTTCCAAGAAAATTTTACGAATCATCTTGTCGTATGTTGATTATGTGAATAGAACTGTTTGGCATAAGGACGTCTAGTTTTGAAAAAGAAGGTCTTAATTTTAGGTTCAACGGGGATGTTAGGACATCAAGTTGTTAACTATTTTTTAAAGTTTGATGATTACGATGTTATAGATATTGCTTTTAGATCTAAGCTAAGAAAGGAAACTATCATATCAGATGTGACAGATAAGATAGCATTCGAAAAGCTCGTTACTGAGTTGAGTCCCGATTTTATTGTGAATTGTATCGGCGTATTGATTCATGGAAGTAGCAATGTGGAAAATGCCATTTATTTAAATGCATACTTGCCACATCAATTAAAAAAAATCTCTAAAAATATTGGCGCAAAATTAATCCATATTTCAACTGATTGTGTATTTTCTGGCGACAAAGGTGGCTATATTGAATCAGACGTTAAAGATGGAAAAGGAGTTTACTCACAAACGAAGATATTAGGAGAGATTGAAGATGATGCCAATTTGACCTTGAGAACATCTATTATTGGCCCAGAATTGAAAGACAATGGCGAGGGTATTTTTCATTGGTTTATGGGCCAATCTGGAGATATTTCTGGCTTTACTAAGGCAATTTGGTCAGGTGTAACCACAATAGAGCTTGCAAAAGCTGTTAAGTGGTCAATTGATAATGACATAACCGGCTTGTACCATGTGACTAACAACACATTAATTAGCAAGCATGAACTTTTAAAATTATTTCAAAAGCATACAAAAAAAGATATCAATATCAAGCCAGTAGATGGAAATAATGTCGATAAGAGTTTTATTGATACTAGATTATTAATGAATTACAAAATCCCATCTTATGATGAAATGATTTCTGATATGGCTAGTTTGATTGTCAATAATAGATCTCTATATTCTCAATATAAAGTTGGAAGTTTTGACAAAGAATAAAAAGATATTAATTGTTACAGAATGTTTTTATCCTGAAGAGTTTAAGATAAATGACGTTGCTTTATTGTGGAAAGATAAAGGTTATGATGTTGATGTATTGACTATGGTCCCAACTT
>Ga0233428_1001326_pt1 | contig 26786 bp, 27 predicted proteins | sample SI_118_April2016_4_FD_179890 | JGI IMG/M metagenome (GOLD analysis project Ga0233428, IMG submission 179890) | Seawater microbial communities from Saanich Inlet, British Columbia, Canada - SI_118_April2016_120_MG | ecosystem: Environmental > Aquatic > Marine > Inlet | place: Canada: British... | reverse complement strand
CGCGCCATCCCCCTCATTCCCCGGCTGCTCTCGGCACCCGAGATTGAGACTTTGATGCAAAGCGAGGCCTATCGCACCTGGTATCACCCTGCCTCGGAAAAAGTCCGCGACACCGTCAGCGAGTGGTTTGCCATCACCTATCCCGGCCCCCTCAACGTCGATAGCTCAGGGCGCACGATCCGCAGCGAAGACCGCCACCGCCCAAGCCCAAGCCTAGTAGAATCACCCGATAGTCTTTTGGCCCAACTCGAAACCCTCGGCCCCCTCTCCCGCCAGCGCGCCAAACGGCTCAAACCCCGCAAACCCACAACCACCACGAAGGCAAGCCGACAGCACTATATCAACAGCATCAACTCCCTCATGAACACCTGGTCGGACGACGTGAATGCTAACAAGTAAAAAAATAAACGCGCAATTTTACTAAAAACGCCCTCTAATAGGGGCATAGAGAATAGAAGAGATAACGCGTATTGATAAAAATGAGGCGAATTAAAAATGGTGAGGTTAACATTCAATCCAAAACTGAATATACCAATTAGCAGATTACAATACTATTCAATAATGATCTTTTATTCATTACTTTATTACTTATTTGATATTGATTCATTATTTTCCATTAGTAATGAACTATTATCAATTATAATATTTGCAGTATCTATACTGATATTAGAGGTAATAATTTATTTAATTTTCCTTTCTTTGGATAAATTCAAATCCAACAAAGAAGGCAATATCTAATGGCAAGTATCGAGTTTTCAACATCTTATGGCCCCGCTCATTTCAACCAAAAACCGGCATGTGGGGAAAATCCGTCTGTAATAGAGGCATTGGAAGTAGAATGATTAGATCAAATTTAAATCCCAATTGGGTTTTGCCTTTAACAAAAAAATAACATTCAATTTTATTTTTAGTTTATTCGATAGTTTATTTCTCATTCGATCTAGACACTTTTCTAGAAAATTACAGCCTAATGATAGAATCCGTAGTCTATATATTTTTATTCTTATCATTAGAATTCATCCTACATTTCTCATATTTTTTATTTTCAAAGTTTAAATCCAACAAAAAAGGTAATATCTGATGGCAAGTATCGAGTTTTCAACATCTTATGGCCCCGCTCATTTCAATCAGGATACCGGTATGTGGGAACAATCTGTTTCAACGGTTGATCAGAATGGAAATGTCCATGGTGAGCCACAAACCTATACCGCTACTACGTTCAACGGGCTTCCGGGAAATGCCCCTGATTATGGATTGGACGAAAAAGGAGCAAAATTAGGAGGCCGGATCGGTGGAATTGTCGGAGGAAAAATTGGCTCCAGATTAGGGAAGGAAGGAGCCATCATAGGCAGCCAGTTAGGTAGACATGCAGGTAAAGGTATTGGCTATTACGCAGGCATTGCAGCCGACCCTGTTGGTCGTACAGCCGCTCAAACTGCTAATATGATTTCAGAAGAAATGGGATTGTCGCATCCAGGTGCAAACGCGATTCGTGACGCCGACCCATTTGGGGGTGGCATCAGTGACAAAGACTTAGCTTGGTTTTATTCCGATGACGAATTTGCCCCCACTGACCCCCTCGGCGGTGGCACGGCTCCAGAAAACTATGGTGTAGACGGCGTTATTAATGATTATTTTGGCGAATCCTATCTCGAAGATACAACTGACTCGGCTTCGCCGTTAGGTATCTCAGATACCGACCCTGGTGCGCTGATGGGCAATACCGGCAATGATACGCTCAATGAAGTCGCCAATGCCGCCTTGGTCGGCTTTACAAACACTGGGCCCACTAGTCTCGGTGCCAAAGCGGGCAACCAGACAGCCTACACTGCACTGACCGTAGATCCGGCTGAACAGGCGGCTCATGCGGAGCGGGCGACGGCGATGGTTATGGGTGCGACCACTGACATCGGGGCGGCGTATCGGGGGGCTCACAGCACGAGCGGTAATCCGGGCAATAGTATCTATGGCAACAGCCCGACGACCGCTGGTCCGAGCGCGGGTAAAGCGGACACCAGCGGCGAGAAAACCAATTATGGCGTTGAGCCCGTGAGTTTTGTAGATGCTTTCACGGCGGCTCATAATTACACGATGGACACAGACCCCGCTAACGCCGGTGCCTCTAATTCAGTAAATTCCTTGGGAGAACAAACGGCCAACATTGGCGATAATTTACTCGGTGCAGAAAGTAACATCGCCAGTGGCTATGCTGTTGACGGCACCTACAATGGGGGCTGGGGTGTAGGTGCCTCGGGTCCCAATGGCAGTGCTCTTTCAAGCGGCATGTTCTCCAACGGAGACATGTCCGGTGGTGCTTATGCTGGTGGTGATTATGGCTATGGCTACGGGGTTGATTCCGATGGCGAATGGGGAAGTGCATATTCAGACGGCACCGTGGATACGATGGGCGGTGCGATCGACGCCATGGGCAATGATGCGGAAACGATGGGCTCCGGCGGTTCAACAGGAGGGGGCGGGAATAGTGGATTTACCGCTACTGCAACCGGTGCACCTATGTCTGGTATGAGTCCGGATGGCGTTTGGGGTGTTGAAACCGGTGACGGCGGTGGCGCAGAATGCTTTACCGGCGACACGCCGATCCTGATGGCAGATGGTTCGGAAAAGCCAATTGCTGAAATCAAGCCCGGCGATCTGATCGCCTCCTTTAGCAATCTTGGTGAGATTAAATCAGAGCTGGTGCTGGAGAACATTGTCTCCGGGCGGCGGCGGCTGATTAATATTGATGGCGTGAAGGCCACCCCGCCGCATCCGTTCCTGTGTGCCAATGGCAAATGGATTTTTGCCCGTGAAATTGAGCCGGGCATTGAGCTCGTCAATGCCGATGGTTCGAGCCATATCGTCCGCCAAATCTATAGCGATGGTGAGGCAGACAACGTCTACAACCTTGAAGTGGCCGGCGGCGATTGTTTTGTTGCGGGCGGCTTTCGGGTTCACAACTCGACCATCATCTGCGCCGAGCTTCATCGCCAGGGCTGGTTCTCCGATGAAGAGTGGGACATTGAGCGCAAATATTCCCGCTATGAAAACCCCTTTCGGGGATTTGGTGAGGATTGGGCCGAAGATACGGACTGCGTCAGTCATACCTACCGTTTGATTGCCAAACCGCTGATTGCGCTCTCACGGCGGGCACCGATGAGCTTTGGCCGCTGGCTTGCGGCCGGTATCCGCCCCTGGATCACCGAGCTTGGCCATCGCTATGCCGACAAACCCAAAGGTCATATTCTGGGTCGGTTGGCGATGGATTACGGCACACCGATTATTCGCTTCCTGATCCGACGAGACCCCTTCGACAAGTTAACGCCGGGCGGCGTTGCCGGCGAACAAAGAGCTGGGACTTAAAGACGATGGAGCGTGCAATGGATGATTTAGATAAATTTGTGAATTGGTATTTAGCCAGCGGTTCACCCAGATCTTTCAATGTTCCGGCCCAAGCGCCGATCATGGATATTGATGGTATTTTAGGGCTGACACTTTTTCGATTTAACGAGTATCAGGTTCAGTTGTTTATCGCCGGGCCCAGCGTGGTTGTACCGCCGCATTCACACCCGGATATCGATAGCTATGAGATGGCGATTTTTGGCGTTCAGTTGGAACTCAACAATATTGTCAAGATCCCGATGGCGCGCTGCATGAATGCCAAGCCAACCCAGACACCCTGGGAAATCCCGACAGCCATAGATTATGGCAAGCGGCTTCGGGTCAGACCGGGCGTGCTGCATGGCGGCTTATCGAGCCCGCTCGGCGGCAGTTTTTTATCGCTGCAAAAGTGGCTAAACGGGGTGAAGCCAAGTTCTGTTGCGGCCAATTGGGTCGGCCCGACCCTGGGAGAGAAGCATAACAGACACATTAAATTTCCAGAATTCATCGGGGATCCCCGCCTCGGTGATAAAAGGGGGAGGGTGAAGCCCCAAAACGTTCAACTTCCACCCTCCCCCATCCCTAATTCACAACAGTGCCCCGAAGGACTGGTTCAAAAATATTAGGAGAAAAAAATTCACCATAAAAAAGCCAATGTTGGTGCTCAAAATCTAAAATTAGAACCAAAAATAATTTTTTAAACCACAAATTTATAATCACAAATTTAAAACCAAGGAGAACACAATGACCGCCCCAATGAATGAGTCAGGCCCGTTAAACCCCCTCACCTATAAGTACGATAAAAAATTTGTGCCCAATTTTAGAGATGGCATTAACCGCCTCCAGCCGGAAGAGCGGCAATATCTCAAACATCTGATGACGCCTGAGGCCGCTTTCCTCATGGCTAAAGCCTTTGGCCCGGAAATGGGGATCATGCTGTGGCCGTTTATCTCAGAGGATTCGATGGACGAATTGCCCGACGACCCTCCCGCCGATTTACCAGATGGTTTGCCCGATAGTCTTGAAGCCTAAAATCTAGGCACTTAACCCTCAGGACGATTTGATTTTCGCGAATGCCAGGTCAGGATCGGATTGCGGGCCGCTTTGGTTTCATCGAGGCGTCGGCGTGGTGTATTGATCGGCGCCTCTTTGAACATCTCAGCATTGCCGGTTTGTGCCTTTTCAGCCAGGCTCCGGATCACCGCAATAAACTCATCAAGCGTCGCCTTACTTTCGGTCTCGGTCGGCTCCATCAGAAGCGCGCCATGAACCACCAGCGGGAAATACATCGTCATCGGATGGAACCCTTCATCGATCATTGCTTTGGCAAAATCGAGGGTCGTCACCTCGGTGTCTTTCAAGAAACGATCATCAAACAAGACTTCATGCATACACGGGCCGTCGTAAGACGGCGTCAAAATATCGCTGAGCTCGGCCATCAGGTAATTGGCGTTGAGCACGGCATCGCTTGACGCTTGGCGCAGGCCATCGCTGCCCATACTCAGCATATAAGAAAGCGCCCGGACAAAAACGCCGAACTGGCCGTGAAAACCTTTCATCCGGCCATATGGCTGCGCGCCATCGGCATCCTCTGTCTGCTCGATCAATTCAAAGCCATCCTTGCTATGCACGACAAAAGGAAGCGGCGCGAAGGCGGCCAGGGCTTCTGACAACACAACCGGCCCCGCACCCGGCCCACCGCCGCCATGCGGTGTTGAGAAGGTTTTGTGCAAATTGAGATGCATTGCATCAATGCCAAGATCACCCGGCCGGACGCTACCGACAATCGCGTTGAAATTCGCGCCATCGCAATAGACCAAGCCGCCGATCTCATGCACGGCCTGGTTCATCTCGATGATCTCGTCCTCGAACAAGCCGCAGGTATTGGGATTGGTCACCATGATGGCGGCAACATCGTCGTCCAACTTCGCCTTGAGCGCTGCCAGATCGACCCGGCCCTGATCGGTCGCCGGGATCGTTTCAACCTTATAGCCGCACATATAGGCACTGGCCGGATTGGTACCATGAGCCGATTCCGGCACCAGCACACGCTTTCGACCATCACCTCTGGCTTCCAAAGCCGCCCGAATGGTCATCAACCCGCAAAGCTCGCCATGGGCGCCAGCGGCAGGTGACATCGCGATCGCCGGCATACCGGTCAATGTTTTGAGCCAACTCGCCGTCATATCCATTAACTCATAGGCACCCTGTACCGTCGCTTTCGGCTGCAAGGGGTGGATGTCAGCAAGGCCGGCGAGCCGTGCCATTTTTTCGTTGAGCCTTGGATTGTGCTTCATGGTGCACGACCCGAGCGGATAAAATCCAGCATCGATCGAGAAATTTTTCTGGCTCAGGCGCAGATAATGCCGCACCACTGTTGGCTCAGAAAGCCCCGGCAGGCCGATCGGCTTTTTTCGGGCTGTATTGCCAAGCCGGCTTTTAACGTCTTGCGGCACCGGCAAATCAACCGCCGTCATGCCGGGTGAGTTTTGCTCAAAGATCAATTTTTCTTCGAGCTGCAGGCCTCTATTTCCGGTGAGCGTTGCCATTAGAGAACCTCTTCCAACGCGCCGGCCAAACGATCCATATCATCCGGCGTGACAGTCTCAGTAACGGCCAGGATAAGCAAATTCTCTAATTCAGCCTCCCCCGGATAAAGCCTAGAGGCCGGCACGCCAGCCAAAATACCTTGGGCGGCCAGCTGATCAACAACACCCGCGGCAGGTTTGTTTAGGCGCAGAGTGAACTCATTGAAAAAAGTCTCGTTCACCAAATCGATACGGCTCAAGCCAGCCAGACGTTCTGCCAAGCTCACGGCATTGGCATGGTTAATTTCCGCCAGGCGCGTAAAGCCGGCCTCGCCCAAAAGTGTCAAATGGATCGAGAACGCCAATGCACAGAGCCCGGAATTGGTGCAGATATTACTGGTCGCTTTTTCCCGCCTGATATGTTGCTCGCGGGTCGACAGCGTCAGCACCCAGCCACGCTTGCCCTCGACATCATCCGTCTCGCCTGCCAAGCGGCCCGGCATCTGGCGAAGATATTTCTCCCGCACCGCAAACAGACCGACATGGGGTCCGCCAAAATTGAGCGCATTGCCCAAAGACTGGCCTTCCGCAGCGACAATATCAGCGCCCATATCACCCGGCGACAGCATGGCACCCAAAGAGACAATCTCGGTCACTGCAACGACCAACAGAGCGCCCTTGGCATGGCACGCGTCGGCCAATTCGGAGAGATCGCGCACCTGACCGAAGAAGCCTGGATTTTGTACAATGACGCAAGCCGTCTCGTCATCAATCTCAGAGCTCAGATCTTCGTTGCCTTCCGGATCGGTCGGCAGTCGGGCGATCTCAATATCTAAATATTTGGCATTGGTCGCTGTAACCTCGGCGTAATGCGGATGCAGACCACCCGATAAAATAACTTTGTTGCGGCGCGTTACCCGGCACGCCATCATTGCCCCTTCGGCAGCCGCTGTCGCCCCGTCATAGAGCGAGGCATTAGCGACCTCCATGCCGGTGATCATTGCGACCTGGGTTTGAAACTCGAACAGAGCCTGCAGCGTGCCTTGTGAGACTTCCGGCTGATAAGGCGTATATGACGTCAAAAACTCACTGCGCTGAATGAGATGATCCGCCGAGGCTGGAATATGATGGCTGTAATTGCCAGCGCCTAGAAAGAACGGCGCCGCCCCAGCACCTAAATTTTTTGCCGCCAAACCACCAATAATCTGCTCGACCTCCATTTCTCCTTTGAAGGCTGGCAAATCGACGGCTTGATCCAGTAGAACGTCGGCAGCGACATCTTTATAGAGCGCTGCCATATCCGGCACACCGATGGCGGCCAGCATTTCCTGGCGATCGCTTTCGGTGAGGGGCAGATAACGCATTAATCGAGTTCCGCGACAAACGCCTTATACGCAGCTTCATCCATCAATCCATCAAGATCGGATAAATTCGCGACTTTAATTTTGTAGAACCAGCCGCCACCTTCTGCGTCGGTATTCACAGTTGCCGGATCATCCTCAAGCGCCTTATTGGCTTCAACGATTTCGCCGTCAACCGGGGCATAAACTTCGGAGGCCGCTTTGACGGATTCAACCACCGCAGCCTCTTCGCCCTTGTTGAAATTTGCCCCCACTTCGGGCACTTCGACGAATACCACGTCGCCAAGCTGACCTTGGGCATAGTCGGAAACCCCAACTGTGCCAACATCACCTTCCATGGAAATCCACTCATGTTCTTCGGTAAATTTTACGGTTGCCATTTTACTAAGTCCTGCTCCTCATCCACGATAATAATTTTGTTTTACGAACGGTAGTTTGATTACTTTGGAATTTAAACTTTTACCCCGAACCGTCAATTGCAGCGATGTATCAACGGCTGCATGTTCAGTTGCAACGTACCCCATCGCGATCGGCCCATTGACCGAAGGCCCAAAGCCACCACTGGTTACAGTGCCGATTTTAGTGCCGTTTCTGTCGGTAATTTCTGTGTGATCTCGTGCTGGCGCGCGGCCTTCGGGCAATATTCCAACCCGGCGGCGGGACGGTTTATTGGCGATTTCTGAGATGATTCGGTCGGCCCCCAAAAACCCTCCCTCTTCACGGCGACGTTTACCGATCGACCAAAGTAGCCCAGCCTCAATCGGTGAAGTCGTCTCATCGATATCATGGCCATAAAGACAGAGCCCGGCTTCCAGCCGGAGCGTGTCGCGGGCGCCCAATCCAACCGGCGCAACTTCTGCCTCAGCCAACAATATTTCTGCCAGCTGGGCCGCCTGCGTGCCCGGCACAGAAATCTCATACCCATCTTCGCCGGTATAGCCTGAGCGCGATACCAAACACGAAATGCCAGCGATTTCGATATCTTTTAAGGTCATAAATGGCATCGTCTCGACGCCCGAGGCATGCCGAGCGAGGACGCCAGAAGCTTCAGGTCCCTGCAAGGCAATCAGTCCTCTATCATCGATGATTTCCAGTTCAACTTTGCTACCAAGTTGCGCAACGATGTGGGCGTAATCGGCATCTTTGCAGCCAGCATTGACGACCAAAAACAAATGATCGCCCCGATTGGTCACCATCAAATCATCTAAGATGCCACCGGCTTCATTGGTGAATTGGGTATAGCGTATCTGGCCTTCTTCGAGCCCGGCAATATCTCCCGGCACTAAAGTCTCGAGAGCGGCGACAACGTTATCGCCGCGCAAAATTGCCTGGCCCATATGGCCGACATCAAACAGCCCCGCCTGATCACGGGTGTGGCGGTGTTCGGTCAGAATGCCGTCGGGGTATTGCACCGGCATATCATAGCCGGCAAACGGCACCATCTTGGCGTCCAAACCAACATGCAAATCATGCAAAACAGTTGTGCGTAAGGTCTCACTCATTCGATTTGCCCATCATCTTATCTTCGGAACCTGACGTTTTTGGCGGTTAAAACTTATTTGCTCGGGCGTCAGTTGAAAGCCGATATAGATTTTCGAGCCAGGTCCTTTGCGAGACGTGTTTAGTGGAATAGAAATCTCAACCTCTTCATCGAGGATACGCATGGTGTTGCGGTTTTCCGGAAAGCGGACTTTTGCCGTAAAGAGCTGACGCCCTGCAGGTTTTGGATAAAACTCCGGTATCGCGATAAAATAAGAAACGTCTGTCGTCCGGCTTTTCTCGGCAGGGCCGCGGGATATATCAAAGCCAACTTTCAGTGTGACATTGACCGCTGAATACACCCCATCCTTACCAACATATTCGCACTCACCGGTAAAGCCCTTAAGATCGGCTTCAAAGCGGATATCGGTAATATCACGGCCTGGCCCTGGCCGATAAGCGGTGATGGTATCTGTATCTTTCAGCAGCTGAATTTTGGGACAAGCTGGGACCGGGTATTTTTTACCAAACGGATTTAAGTCGCTCATATCCGGCGCTGATCCGCAGGCGGCCAGAACCAAGCTGAGACCGCCAAGCAAGAGCCATTTTAATCCGCCCTTCGACATACGCTTAACCATTGTGTAATGCCACTCCCACTCTTGTCCGAGCTGCTAACTTAAAGTGATTTGTGAGTGCCATCACAACGCGGCTCATTGCCGGTTCGTTTACAACCACATAGTCCAACGGTCTCTGTTTTCTCGGCAATAAAAACGTTTGGTTTGAATTCACCCGCTTCTTTATGCGCGCCATTACAGAACGGTTGTTTGTCGCTCAGACCGCAGGTGCAGTAAGCATATTTTTCGCCTTCTTCGAGATCCACTCGATATGGTGAAGTTTGTGCTATTACTGGGTCGCTCATGATTAACTCTCCCTGATCATTAGATTTAAAATTAAGTCACTAATTCCAAGAACTTTAGTTGAGCAGAGGAGGGGCCACAAGACACTCTATGGGCTATGGGCCAAAAATGAAATTGTCGAAAATTAGCGGGGATTATCGAAAATCATACAAGGTCGCTGCCATTTTAGCTAAGGCCCGCGCCCGTCCCCAGGCATTGTCAATTGATTCGGCAATTGCAATACCCCGATTAAAGGCACTGGAAGCTCGCTCAAGCTGACCGGCATGAATACTCTCCGAGGCGAGATCGCTTAGCATCCAAACCTGACTTAACGAACTGCCGATGGCATCCGTTGCATCGGCGGCCAATTTTTCGGTTTCTTTAACCTCTTCGGTGAGGCCCTTTTTCGCTTGAGCCGCAGCCACCGACCATAGCGCATAAGCCCGCAATCGATCATTTTCAATTTCAAGCGCGGTCTGGGCGGCAATTTCGATGGTCGCCGATTTATCCTGAACACCAATATCGATAAGCGACAACGCGAGCTGACCGATCGCATATGAGCGCGCATAATCGAGTTCGATATCTACTGCCTTTTCGAGTGCCAGACGAATGGTCTGCGCCGATTCGGCTTTTTGCCCTTTGCGTGCCTGAGCAACTGCAATCCGCCCTAGCACCACCGAGCTGTAGCGCTTATTTTCAATTTTACGCACTGTCTCGAGAGCAGCCTCGGTGTCCCCGGCTACCGCTTGTGCGGTTGCCGCGCTCATCAAGACAGCCGTCTTGTCATAGGCGCCCGACACTTCCTCGATCAGAGAAAGCGCCCGCATCGGCTGGCCTATTTCCGCAAAGGCTGACGCCACATGACGCAAAGCGGCGCCTTTTTCCATTGAACTCATCTGTTTTTCAAATTCTTTGGAACGCGCTAAATCCTGGGCGTGAGAGAGCGCTTCCTCCGCCCCGCCGGTATCACCGATTTTGGCCAGCACAACCGCCATCTGCGCCACCAAGGTTACTTTCTGGAGCGGGTTATCTAATTTTTCAGACAACAAAATTATTTGCGCTGCCGTTTCATGGGCACCATCGTGGTCTTTGTTTTTAAGTTGAATATCGGCGATCGCTGCAAAAGCCTCCAAACGCTGAAACGCGCTCGGTATAATGCGCGCCGCCTGCCACGCTTCATCGATCCTGCCTGATTTCGCCTGCGCCCGCGCAATGTCGCGCAAGGCAACAATGATCAAACGTGCGTCAGAGATTTTTGCGACTGTGCGAATGGCTTGATTGACCAACCCGGTTCTCGCCTGGGCGACAAGTATTTCACCTAAGGCCCAATCGCGAAGTTCTTGTTTGTGAATAGCTTTGGCACTTTCGATCGCTTCCTCAAGCAAACATTCCTCTTTCGGATTGCGAAAGCAGGGTGAGGAATCACGCGTTGGATCAGCAACTTCATCGATCTTCGTATTCTTCAACAATTTGCGTGTAATTTCACCTTTGGCCAAAGCCTGGCGAGCGGCGGCAATATCTGCGGTCCTGATTTTATCCAGGTGCAGCAACATTGCGCCAACGCGGCTTTGAGTTTCCATGTGATTAGCAAGTTTTTCCGTCACCAAACCATCGACTTTTTTGCCAAGCTGCTTCTGATAAACGCGAATCGCTTTCCTCAGCTCATCATTCATCTCGCCGTCGATTACACCCGAATAACTGTCCATTTTTTTGAGTATCGTCTGAACGCGCATGATCAGCTCACTCTCAGAAGTAAGCTCACGGGCTTCTAATTCCGGATCTGGCAACTCAATTTCCCTGGCAGCGTCGGCACTTCCGGGTAACATGGTCGTCAGGCTCACAAAAATCCCAAAAATTAAAACAAGGCGGATACAGCCGAATAAACCGAAATTGGTTCCATCGCTTTTGAACATAAATTTCCTTGGGTCTGCTTAGAGACAAATATTAATGAACTGAATTCAGTGGTTCGGATTTTAGCAAGATACCCGGACAACAGGAAGATAGTATTTAACACAATATCGGCATTTTACCTTTTCAGAAGATTGCCGGTAGGCTAGAAGGCCACTATGGCAGAGAGCGAAAATAGCGCGGTCGAACTGTTCACCGATGGGGCGTGTAGCGGCAACCCAGGGCCCGGCGGCTGGGGGGCAATCTTGCGCTGGCGAGGGACCGATAAGGAACTTTATGGCGGCGAGGAAGACACCACCAATAACCGTATGGAAGCACTGGCGGTCATCCAAGGTCTGAAAGCGCTTAAGAAACCCTGCTCCGTCACCGTCTACACCGACAGCCAATATGTCCAACGCGGCATGACCGAATGGCTCGAAGGCTGGAAGGCCAAGGATTACAAGGTTAAAGGCGGCGGCTTTCGCACCAATCATGATCTGTGGCGGGAATTGGATGCGCTTAACCAAAAACATAATGTTAGTTGGCAATGGGTCAAAGGCCATGCCGGACATCCAGAAAACGAACGCGCCGATGAGCTGGCCCGCCAAGGTGTCGATCTGGTTCGCTAATCTTCTTTTTTCATATGCCGTGGAAACTGCGTCAGGCTTTTGACGACGCCCCGAAAGGTACGAACCTCTTGTTCGGTCATATTGGCGCGCTGAAAAACATTGCGGATATTTTGCACCATGACTGGGCGCTTTTCCTTCACCCGCAAAAAGCCATGACTGTCTAACTCATTTTCGAGATGCTCGAACAGGCCCAGCAATTCTTGCTTATTGGCGGGTCGGGTATCTTTCATACGAAGCTCGGCACCGGGCGTATCATCGGCGAGCTTGTACCATTCATAAGCCAGGAGCAGGACAGCCTGTGAGAGATTGAGCGAGGTAAATCCTGGGTTTAGCGGCGCGATAACAATCTTGTTGGCGAGTACAATATCTTCGTTTTTAAGGCCTTTGGCTTCCCGGCCAAAAAGAATACCACAGCCTTCACTGCCCACCGCCCGCATTTCTTCTGCAGCGATCTCAGGGGTTACCATTTCTTTGGTCATATCGCGGTCTCGAGCCGTCGTGGCATATACCAGATTGAGATCGGCAAGCGCCTCTCCGGTTGTCTCAAACACCCGCGTATTATCGAGCACAATATCAGCACCTGAAGCTGCGCTCACCGCTTGCGGATTGGGCCAGCCATCTCTTGGGCGCACCAATCTCAAATCGGTAAGACCGCAATTCAACATGGCGCGGGCCACCATGCCAATGTTTTCTCCCAGTTGGGGATCAATCAACACGATCGCTGGGGTCGAGCCCGCAGCGGCGATTGCTTCAGATTTTGGTTTTGCCCGCCTGCGGTCGGTTCCCGCCATCGACTTTAAGACTTATTCTTTGAAGAATTGCCGTTTAAGGTGCCGCCAGGCTTGGCACCATCGCGATAGAGCTTAAAGACAATCGCATCGCGTAGCGCCGCATAAGAGGCATCAATAATATTGGATGACACGCCAACTGTTGACCACCGCTCACCCTTTGCATCAGCACTTTCAATCATCACTCGGGTGACGGCCCCTGTCGCATCAGAGGGTGTCAAAATTCGGACTTTATAATCCACCAGTTTAATATCGCCGACTTCCGGATAGATCGGCAACAAGACTTCACGGAGCGCTGAATCCAACGCATTGACCGGACCGTTACCTTCACCAACCGTCATGAATTGCTGATCGTTCACTCGCGCTTTGATGGTCGCCTCTGAAAGCGTGACCAATTCATCCCGGGCATTCCAGCGCCGCTCATCAATCACCCGAAAGCTACTAAGACGAAAATATTCCGGCACGGTTTCGAGCGCCCGCCTTGCCAATAACTCAAAACTCGCCTCAGCGCCATCATAGGCATAGCCGGCAAACTCAAGCTCTTTTACCTGCTCAACAAGCCGCGTAACTTTAGGATCTTTGGGATCAACCTCTATACCAATATCCCTGAAATTTGCCAGAATGTTAGATTTTCCAGATTGGTCCGAGACCACAATATGGCGGCGATTGCCGACCAATTCAGGCTCAACATGTTCGTAACATTTTGGATCCTTCTCCACCGCCGAGACATGCAGGCCGCCTTTATGGGCAAAAGCCGACTCGCCAACATATGGCGCGCCGCGATCGGGGGCACGGTTGAGGCGTTCATCCAGCGTGTGCGACACATGGGCAAGTTTGGTGAGATCCTCTTTTGAAATGCCCGTCTCATAGCCCATTTTAAGCATCAAGGATGGGATCAAGGAAATAAGATTGGCATTTCCGCAGCGCTCGCCCAGGCCATTGAGCGTGCCTTGAACCTGGCGGACGCCCGCCCTGACGGCTGCCAGGGAATTCGCAATCGCATTGCCGGTATCATCGTGGCAATGAATGCCCAATTTATCGCCTGGAATATGCGCGGTTACTTCGGTGACAATGCGCTCAACTTCGTCCGGCAAGGTACCGCCATTGGTATCGCACAGCACAATCCAACGCGCACCCGCGTCATAAGCCGCTTTCAAACATTTTATCGAATAATCTGGATTGGCTTTATAACCATCGAAAAAATGTTCAGCATCGAACAGCGCTTCGCCCGCTTTTGCTTTCGCATGGGCAATGGAATCAGCAATCATCGCGACATTTTCATCCATATCGATCTCAAGCGCGACTTTGACCTGGAAATCCCAGGTTTTGCCAACAATGCACACGCAGGGCGTTTTAGCATCCAATATGGCGCTCAAACCCGGATCATTCTCGGTGCTACGTCCTGGCCGCCGCGTCATGCCGAACGCCGTAAACTTGCTCTGCTTGAGAACTGGCGGATTGGCAAAAAAAGTATCATCCGTGGGGTTGGCACCGGGCCAGCCACCTTCGATATAGTCAATACCGAGCGAGTCGAGATCCTGCGCAATGGCGATTTTATCCGCAACATTGAAGTCAACGCCTTGCGTCTGCGCACCGTCGCGCAGCGTACTATCAAACAGGTATATTCGTTTATCGCTCATAATACTTAGGTCTCTAGAATTTCTGACTAACAAACTTACCAAACGCGTAATTCTACATACGCCCTGGAAAGCGCCGGAGAATGCACAAAAATCACAATAATCTCAAGTATTTCCGTCGCAAATCGCTGACAAACCTATACAGGAAATATTTTATAAATTTTACAACAAAGCCTTGGAAACAATGTTCGCCAACCCCAAATTAATAAAATAGGATTGGCATTTGTTAATCTTAGAAATTTTACCGACGCGTATTTTTGAGGCCCCATGCCCGATTCGGCTGACATTAGTAGTGAAGATACACCTGAATATCTATCCTTTAAAACGCAAGTTAAGGGAACGAATATTATTGAGCAAACTCTGCTCGCCACCGATTATCTGAACCACTTCAATGAAATTGTAATGCTGCTGGAGATGGTTCCAGACATGCCGGAAATCATCGAAGAAGCAAAAGCCTGGGCCCCTAAATCTTACCCTGACCATTTCAGGGACAGCACTTTCTCTGATAAAGACTTGGCGGTTGCGGCTTATGAACATGTGCCGGAACGCTATAAAAAACCGTTCGAGCAAACCATTAGCCAGATCGATCGCTTGATTGAAGCGGCGGTTAGGCGGCTGGAAGAGGTCAGTGCGATGGACGATATCGAGCATCTCCGCGTCACGTCTACGGATTACTCCCGCAATATTCAGCGGCTGATGGATTTTGCGTCAGGCATAATTCATGGTAGTCAAAACACCATGGACCAGAACGAAATTGATCACCTGCTGTCAGATTAAATTCGCTTTAAGCGATGATGTCCGTTTTCTCATTTCTGAGATCGACAAACTTTCTAATTACAGTGAACTGGCCGGTATCACGGTCGATCGAGCCTTCGGCACCAATCACGCCTGAGGGTGAATTACCGATGATGCCATTGATCAAGCCCAGCACACCGACTTTAGCGACACCGTGATAATCGGCTGATTGAATTGTTGGATGGCGCACCAGCTCCGCATTGCAATCAACACGAAGATTGACCAGTTGAGTGAGCGCCACGGGGTCGCGTTTTAAGGCATCATTTAAGACGTCTATTGCTTTTAATATTGGATCAGCCATTTGCAGACCTTAGCGTTTCAGGACAAGCTTGTCGCCTGCCACTTCATAACCGCCGATACGGGAAAGAAAACTCATTCCCAACAAAGACGTGTTCATCTCTGCACCATTTACCGAGGCCCGCACATCGCCCAATTTAATCGGGCCGATCTCGATTTTGCCGAGCCGTACCGGTGCCCCGCGCACGGTGCCGTTTGCTGTGTTAAATATCCGGTCAAAAGACAGGCGTTTTAAATCAAAGCCCAACCGCTTCGCATCTTTTGGACTGAGCACGACCGAGCTCGCACCGGTATCGACCAAAAAACGGATGGCGGTGCCGTCGACCAAAGCTTCCACCACAAAATGACCGCCTCGTTGGGCTTGAAAACTTATCTCGTTCTTGCCAATTCTTCCCTGATGGGGAAGCAGTTCCGCTTTTAGCTTGGCGCCAAAATCAGCAACATCACTTCGCAAACTATAGCCTATGAAAATCACCGATCCGATGGCAATCCAGAGTGCGGCATATTTGAGCATCTGGCCGGGCTGAGCGCGCCAATGAACCGCGACCGAGCCGATCAGCACCACCAGCCAAACCAGATTGTGCACCAAACTCATGGTCGCTGAATTGTTGCCCAGAGTATCTGGCTGATACGTTGCCACCAAAATAGCCCCCAGCAGAGCAACAGCAACGCCGAGACCGATGATCCATTTTGTATTCGAAGAGATATTCATAAACCTAATGTAGCTTATATTTCTGATTTTCAAAATTTCGAGGGAGAATTTGTTAAGTACCCCTCACCCCTTGAGGGAGAGGGTTGGGGTGGGGGGTCTTAGCAATATTATTAACTCACACAATAAAGCTTAAAAGCAGTCGCCTCAAAGGTCACACCATGACCCGGCACATCGGGTACGGCTATTTTGCCATCAGTAACCGAGAAGTCTTCAGTGAACGGATTGCTTTTGAAGAAATTCATATATTCGACCGCGTGACCAGAAGGAAAAGCCGCGACCAGGCCGACACTTAATTCGTGGAGCAGATGGCTGGTGAGATCGAGATTATGAGCATCGACCAGATGGGCAATCTTGATCCATTCGGTCACACCGCCGCAGCGCCCAATATCAGGTTGCAGATAAGAGACCGCTTGGCGCTCAATCAGATCACGAAAGCCCCAGCGGAAATAGGCGTTCTCACCAGCGGCAATCGGAATGGCACTGCCAGCTGCAACCTGTTCCATATCCATTGGGCTGTCGGCGAGGACGGGCTCTTCCAGCCAGGCAACATCATAGTCAGCCAGCCACTCGGAAGCGGCGATGGCTTCACGCACATTGAAGCTCTGATTGGCATCGGTATAGAGCGTGAAATTATCACCCATCTCAGCCCGGAGCAGGGCAACGCGCTCCTCATCACGTCCGCCGCCAATTTTTATTTTATACGCCGTGATACCGTTCGTCGCATGACTTTGTGCCTCGGCCACCAACTCTTCATCTGAGAGTGACAGCCAGCCGCCCGAGCCATAAACACCAACTTCCTGGGCATAACCGCCGATCATCCGGTTGAGTGAAATACCCGCGAGCTTGGCGGCAATGTCCCAGCACGCCGTATCGACCGCCGACAGAGCATGCACACCGACGCCGCCCCTGAGCCGCGCTTTATTGGGCGCAAACATGGTTTGCCACGCAGCTTCCGGGGCGCCGACATCTTTGCCGACCACCAGGGGAGCCAGTTCATCTTCAATATAAGCAACAACTGCTTTGGTGCCTCGGCGGTCCAGAGACATCGAATAGCCAAAGCCTGTGACATCGCCCGCCCGCATTTCAACCACCACCCAATCCGAGCCAATATAGCGGCCAAGCGCGGATTGGATGGGTTTATCGAACGGCACTTCAAGCACCGAGACATTTATTTCAGATATTGGCGTCACGGACATGGCGACTTCTATTAATCCTTCTCAGGTTCAAAGAAGTTGCCGGGAATCTTCGGCGCCACTTCCGGATCCGGCTTGGCATTTTTCCGGGCCGCGGCGACACCGGCAAAATCAGCCACTGCTTGCGGACCGGTCCGCTCCAAGCCCTCTTGGAACTTTTTGGGGTCGCGTTTACTCCAGGCTGACCGTTCACTGTAAAAAGGAACCCACTCGTTCTTAATCCGGTTCTCCTGAAAATCGATCACGCCTTTAAGGACTTGCTCGACATCATCAACGCCGGTCCAGGCTGATTTATAATGAATAAAGCCGCCGCGTCCCATAATCCAGGTCATGTTGGGCAGCGTGCCATAACGCCGGTGAGCCGAGCCAATGAGATCATCTAAGAATATCTCGCGGTTGATATTTGAATGTTCTTTGAAAGCCCGCGCATTGGCGCGTTTATCATCCATGGAGGTGTGATGACGATAATTCTCACCGGGGTGAGCTTCGCGGGTGTAGAGGAAAATCGAGCGCACGGCTTGATCTTTATAGCGTTCAGCGAGGTCTTCCATCGCTTCCGACGCCATATCGCAGTATGGTCAGGTGAAGGAGCCGAACTCGACAATCGTGACGCCCTTGCGCCACAGCTCTTTCATTTCAATAGTCTCACCACTCGCCAAATCTTCCACCGGGAAAGACGGCGCGCGGCTGGTTACCAAGGGGGCGTCGGTCGCGAAGTTTTCAAAACTTTCGCTGCCATGACCCCAGGTACTGTAATTGTAATCTTCGACTTTCATTAGATTTTTCCTCGTTAAACTGCCGTAGCACCCTAAGGCAAAGACCCCTGGCCTGACAATAATATTTGTTCGCCCAACAATTGGTTATGCAAACGTTTTACCCTGGGCATTTTGCGGTCTACATTCGCCTGATGTCTGAAGCAAATAATTCATCTTCCCCTTTTGGCGGTATCGGCCGCGCCTTATCAACTCCTAATTACCGAACCTACTGGATCGGGCAAATTGTCATGGTGCAAGGTTTTTGGATCTACAAAATTGCTTCGGGCTGGTTGATGTATGAGCTCACCAAGTCGCCGATCTGGTTAGGTGCCTTGGGTTCGGCCTATTTGTTGCCGATATTTTTTCTTGGGCCTTTCGGCGGAGCTGTTGCCGACCGTTTTGGCTATCGGCGCTCGGCCATTACGATGGGTGGATTAGGTGCCGTCATTGCCTTATTAACAGCCATTGTAACCTGGTCTGGATTAATAACGCCGGTTTTGCTTTTGCTGTTCACAGGAATTCAAGGCTTGCTTTTTGCCTTTGAATTTCCCGCCCGCCAATCGCTCTATCCAAACTTACTACCACGCAAAAATTTGTCGGCGGCTGTCGCGCTGAACGCAACAACCTTTCATACCAGCGCATTTACGGGCCCTTTGCTCGGCGGGGTTTTATTAACGACGAGCGGTGCCGGTGCCGGTTTTGCAGCCAACGCATTTTGTATGGCCTGGATGATGGTCGCTATCTTTATGATTTCAACGCCCAAGAATTTAAGCGATAGGTTAGCCGCAAAAAAAGCGACCGGTATTCTCAATGATCTTAAAGATGGGCTCCGCTATACACTGGACCATATCGATATCCGTTTACTCATCGTGCTTACAACCGTTTTGTCACTCCTGCTGCGCCCTTACCTCGATTTCCTACCCGGGTTCGCCGGTGATGTTTTTAATCGAGATGAAGAAGGCCTCGCAACTTTAACCGCTGCTTCCGGTATCGGCGCTTCCGTATTCGCCACCTATTTGGCTATTCGCGGTCGCACCAGTGGCCTGACCGGCTATATGAATATGGGGCTCATCGGCGCAGCCATTGCTTTGATCCTGTTTGCACTCTCAACCAATTTTAATTTTGGGTTGGTAACCTTGGCATTGCTCGGTGGTATGTTGGTCTCAGCTTCGATATGCGTTCAAACTCTGCTTCAGCATACTGTCGATGATGAGTACCGGGCGCGGGTGATCAGCATCAACGTTTCGCTGGCTGTCGGCGCACCGGCGATTTCTGCGCCCATCATAGGTTGGATGGCGGAAATATTTGGCCTGCAATATGCAGTAGCCGGATCGGCGGCACTTGCCCTAATTTGTGTCCTGCCGATTGGTTTGAAGCTATTTACACGCCGGAAAGAAATTGAAGCCGACAACATTTTTGTCGAAACCTAGCCGCGTTTCCAGCTCGTGTCGCCCGCGCCGTCTTCGAGCACAATGCCTTGGGCGGCCAAGTCATCCCGAATTTTATCTGACAGCGCGAAATCTTTATTGGCGCGGGCCGTCTTGCGTTGCTCAATCAAATCGTCGATCTCCGCATCACTAAAACCTTCTGCCGCGCCTTCCGGCGTCCACTTAAACCAGTCTTCCGGATCGAGCTGCAGCAGGCCTAAGAGATTTCCGGCAGCGAGCAAATTGTCTTTTGCCGCCGCCTTGGCTTCATCAGTTTCCGCTTTATTGAGCGCGCCGACCAATTCGTGAAGCACGGCGATAGCCTGCGGCGAGTTGAGATCATCAGACAGGGCTGCGACAAAATCGTCAGATGGTACGACACTCGCCGGGACAATCTCAGCCGTCATCCGCAAGGCTCCGTAAAAACTATCGAGACTGCTTTTCGCCTGGGCCAGGCCATCCGCCGTCCAATTCAACGGCTGGCGGTAATGGGTCATCAACATGCAGAGCCTGACCGCTTCACCGTGATGATCTTTAATCAACTCATGCACGGTAATAAAGTTGCCGAGGCTCTTCGACATCTTTTCGCCCTCGACCATGAGATAGCCGTTATGCATCCAGGTCTGGGCAAACGTCCCCTCACCGTGAGCGCAGCAACTTTGCGCAATTTCATTTTCATGGTGGGGGAAAATCAGATCCTGACCGCCGCCATGGATATCAAAGGTCTCGCCGAGATACTCACTCGACATTGCCGAGCATTCAATATGCCAGCCCGGCCTGCCGCGCCCCCAAGGACTGTCCCAGCCGGGTTGATCCTCATCGGAAGGTTTCCACAAGACAAAATCGGCAGCATCTTTTTTGTAAGGCGCGATATCGACCCGGGCCCCGGCGATTAACTCATCCCGGTTGAGCCGGGCGAGCCTGCCATATTCCGACATCGAGGGCACATTAAAGCAGACGTGACCCTGTTCTTCATAAGCATGACCATCGGCAATCAGCTTTTCGATTATTTCAATCATTTGCGGAATATGATCCGTGGCCCGCGGCTCTATCGAAGGTTCCAGATTGCCAAGCGCTGCCATATCAGCATGAAACGCGTCTGTCGTCCGGGACGTGATCGAGCCGATATCCTCACCGCTTTCTTGGTGCGCCGTGATAATTTTATCATCAACATCGGTGATATTGCGGACATAAGTCACATGATCCGCGCCATAGACGTGCTTCAACAGCCGAAACAACACATCAAACACAATAACCGGCCGCGCATTACCAATATGCGCATAGTCATACACCGTCGGCCCACAGACATACATGCCGATGGCCGTGTCATCGAGCGGCGTAAATTCCTGCTTCGCACGGGCGAGAGTGTTGTAGAGGTTGAGGCTCATAGCGATCCATGTCTGTTGCGTCGATTGTTTAGCAACCCCGCCTCTCTCCGGCAAGAGAAAGCATAAATTTCTCTCCCGCACCCAAAAACCACCTCTAGCCCCGCCATAGATTAAGGAACCACAGAGTTCACAGAGGGCACAGAGAAGAATGGGAAGTGATCGTTTAACGGATCGGGTAATAGGATTGGCAATTGAAGTGCATAAGAGCTTGGGGCCAGGCTTATTGGAATCGGCCTATGAAAATTGTTTGAGTTATGAGCTAGATAGTTTTGGATTAACCTTCACCAAGCAAAAATCCATTCCGATCAAATATAAAAATGTTCAGCTAAATTGCGGATTTCGAGCTGATGTTATTGTCGAAGATCAGTTGCTGCTTGAGCTAAAAGCCATAGGCAAGATCCTGCCCCTACATGAAGCACAGTTATTGACCTATCTAAAACTAACCGGTCTTAAGACCGGTCTAATACTAAACTTTAACACAGTTCTACTCAAAGACGGTATTCGGCGCATGGTACTTTGACAACGCGAGCACTTCCTCTGTGCTCTCTGTGTCCTCTGTGGTTATTTTTCTTTTTTTTAGCAGGGCTTTTTACTCCCCCTCAATCTCCCACATGAGATTGGTGAAGCCGTTGGTGATCGGGTAGCGGCGGTCGCGGCCGAAGGCGCGCGATGAGATTTTGACACCTGGAGGGGCTTGGCGGCGTTTGTATTCGGCGCGGTCCAGCATATGCCAAACACGGCGCACGATTGCCGGATCATGGCCTTTGGCAACGATGTCGCGAACAGCTCGTTCGCCTTCGATCAGGCTCATTAAAATGTCATCCAGCACATCATAAGGCGGCAGGCTGTCTTCGTCGAACTGATCTGGTTTGAGTTCGGCCGAGGGCTTTTTGGTAATCACACGCTCCGGAATGGCTCGGCCTTGAGGTCCCAGAAAGTCCTCAACAAAATTCTCGTTGCGCCAATGCGAGACATTAAAGACCGTGGTCTTATAAACATCTTTTAATACCGAATAGCCGCCACACATATCGCCATAAAGCGTCGCATAGCCGACCGACATTTCAGATTTATTGCCGGTCGTGAGCGGCATGAAACCGAGCTTGTTGGAGATCGCCATAACGATGAGACCACGCGCACGGGCTTGAATGTTTTCTTCTGTGGTGTCGGCTTCGGTGTCGCCAAAGACCGGCGCCAACATGCCTTCAAAAGCCTTCATGGCATCAATAATCGGCACGGTATCATAAGCGATGCCCAATATCTCCGCCTGCTCAGCTGCATCATCGAGACTGTCTTGAGAGGTATAAGGCGATGGCATCATGACGCAATGTACTTTATCGGCACCGATGGCATCGACAGCTACAGCGGCAGACAGTCCGGAATCGATCCCGCCGGAGAGCCCTAAAATAACACCTGGAAAACGATTTTTATTAACGTAATCCCTGAGACCTAGAACCATGGCTTGATAAATCGAGGCCAGCATTTTCTCATTGTCGTCTGGCGTCTCGGCGATCTCGCCTGGGGCACAAACCCAACCCTGATCCGATTTTGACCAATTGCTCGTCACCTGCCCCTTAGCAAAGCCCGGCAGTTGAATCGGCAATTGCCGATCTGCACCCAGTACGAAGGAGCCGCCATCGAAGACCAATTCATCCTGGCCACCCACCAAATTGACATAGACCAGCGGTAGACCAGATTCGCTCACCCGTGCGACGGCCAAGTTTAAGCGCTGGTCGGTTTTATCAACTTCAAAGGGAGAGCCGTTCAAAACGATCAGGATTTCAGCGCCCGATTCATCGAGACATTCGGTGACATCGCCGTTCCACATATCTTCGCAAATCATCACGCCGAGCTTTATACCTTTAAAGGCGATCGGCCCCGGTACGGGGCCCCGGTCAAAAACACGGTCCTCATCAAACACACCGTAAGTCGGCAAGAGATGCTTGAAACGAATGGTGGCAATTTTACCTTGGTCGAGCAGCAGCACGGCATTGTATAATTTGCCGTCTTCGCGCCAGGGTGCCCCAATGAGGAGTGCGGGGCCACCCTCTGCCGTCTCTGTGGCAAGAGCATTTACTTTTTCCTCCACCCGATCCAAAAAAGCCGGCTTGAGCACAAGGTCCTCGGGCGGATAGCCACTGACCAATAGCTCGCCGGTAACGACGAGATCAGCGCCGTCCTGCTTGGCCCGGTCACGGGCTTCACGGATCAAGGCAATATTGCCATCAACATCGCCGACAGTCGGGTTAAGTTGCGCAAGTGCAATCGAAAGATCGCTGGTCATTTAAATATTCCAAATAAAATCTAGTATGGTCAAATTCAGGGCTAGCATTAGAGGACACCCCCAAGCCAGTCAATACCTCGATATTGTCCAAAAAAGACAATGCTCTAGCAATCTCAACCAGAAGTCGCTATGAAGGAAACATGGCAGATGAAACTAAAAATGATAGCACCCCCTTAGAGCAGGTTGTGTGGGTTGGATCGGATGGCGATCGCATCCTTCAAACTGACAACCCCGCACCAGATGCGCCTGAGCCAACTCCTGCACCACCATCGGTTTCGGCACCGGCGGAGACCACGGTACCAGAAGCCCTACCGACGAATGATGTCGGCACAAAAAATCAAAGCAAAGTGCTGGCTCAGGCGGTGGTTTCAACCTTTACTGATCGTTTGAAAGAAGAGGCTGAAAAGCGCGGCGGTTATCTGACCGTCGGCGATATTGACCAGCTAAGTCAGCAATTTGACCGCAAACGGGAAGCCTTGGAAGAGGTCTTCCAACAAAGTTTTGAACAATATGTCCGTATCCGCGAACGTGCGGCCTTTGATCACGCCCGCAAATATCCCTTTGACCGCGTCATCGTAAACACTTTTGCGCATTTGTTTGATCGGCATCGCGTAGCTGAAGATGGCCCGCGTTCCGTCACCCGCCATGTTTTGCCCGGGTTCTTCATGGCTCTCGACAAGATGATCGGTCCCGAAGCAATGGAAGGTTATCAGGCGCGCAGCCGCGTTATTGTCCACCGCCTAAGCAAAGGCGAGGAAAGCGAGTTGGATTGGGCGGAAATTTACGCTGAACCGGAATCTAAAAAAGTGTGTTTTGACGCCTTGGTGGATTTCGCCCCCTATTTTGAGGATATCAAAAAACGCCAGGAATGGTTTTTGGCAATAGCGAATAACAATCTAGCGCCGGAGAATGACTGGGAGCTTACCGAAGGCGGCTTTAACAATCTTGTTGGTGAAATGTTTTCCAGTTTGCGTGACGAGCTAGCCGATCCGGACTCACGAAAAGCCCTAGAAGAAAAATATGGCGGCGTCACCTGTTTCGAGCTTGATCGCATTTTCGAGAAAATGGATATGGGCTAACCTGCCCATCAAGTTAGCCAGCTCCTAGCATAGTTCTTAGTATAGTTATAATTTGGGATATTTGAGCGAGGGATTCGACGGCACGACGTTATGCTCCATCATATAAGGGATAAATTCAATATCCCCTTTGAGAATGTCATCAACCAAAAAACCAACCAACTCATTGAAACACTCTTTTAACAGCCCGCCTTCAGCCGATTCGCAAAGGTCGCGGGTTTTATGCGCATCTACCAAGAGTTTATTGTGGTATTCGATATGGTGGTCGATCTTTGGAAAACCGATTTTTTTTAAGATTACTTCTTCACGGCGAAAATGGTCCTCGGCAAATTCAACAAATGAGGCAAACATTTTTTTACACCGGTCACCATCATTGGCTTCAATCGCATCTGAGACAAGATTGATAAGCTCGACCAGTTTTTTGTGATCTTCGTCAATTTCTGGATGACCGGTCTCCAGCTCTGGAAACCACTCGAAATGGAATACATTGTCTTCGTTTGAAGCAATCTCAGTCGCTTTGTCTTCTTCTTTGGGCATGAAGCCCTCCTACGCTCAAGAACAAGTATTTTTTTTAATTGTCCGGAAGCTAGAAGACTTTATTAGTTATTTCCTTGATCTTAATCATATTTTTAGAAAAATTCGAAAAAGTCGCTTAAGGCTCGAAAAGTCCCCTCCGGGTCCTCCTCAGCCAAAAAATGTCCGCAAGGCAGCCCGGCGCCTGAAACGGTCTCGCATTTTTCCTGCCAGGTTTCCAATACATCATAGCATGCCCCCATAGCCCCTTTATCACCCCAAAGAACCAAAGTCGGACATTTGATTTTTTGACCCTTTGCCTGATCTTCACGATCAAATTCCAGATCGATTGAGGCGGCCGCCCGGTAGTCCTCGCAGCTCGCATGAATGGTTGCTGGGTTTGAGAAGCAGCGGATATATTCAGCCATCGCATCTTCGGTAAAACAATCGCCCGCCGACCAATGACCGGTTTTTTTGCGGAGATAGTATTCCGGGTCAGCGCCGATCAAGCGTTCCGGCAGATCGAAATCCTGGATTAGAAAATACCAATGGTAGTAACTGGTCGCAGCCTTCTGATCGGCGGTCTCATATAATGTTAAGGTCGGCACGATATCGAGCAAGGCGAGCTTGGAAATACATTCAGGGTGATCCAAAGCCAAACGGTGAGCCGTCCTGGCACCCCGGTCGTGCCCCGCGACAGCAAAACTTTCAAAGCCCAGCGATTTCATCACCTGGATTTGATCATCGGCCATGGCTCGAAATGAATAAGGTGCGTGATCTGGCGTCGTCTCGGGCTTGGACGAGTCCCCATAGCCCCGAAGATCAGTCACGACAACAGTAAAACGTTCTGCCAATTGTGGTGCAATTTTATGCCACATGACGTGAGTTTGCGGATAACCATGGAGCAGCAAGAGCGGCGGACCTTCACCACCCACCAATGTCCGAATGACGGCTCCCCCAGATTGATTGACAGTCTCAATGTCGGATTGGAGGAAGCCGTCGAACATATTTATGTTTACCTAAATACCACCAACAACTTGCTTCATAACGCCGGCTTTATTGTTCGCACGATCTGCTTTGAGACGATCGGCAAAAGCAAAAGCAAGTTCTAATGCCTGCTTACCATTAAGCCTAGGATCACAATGGGTGTGGTAGCGGCTCGAGAGATCTGCTTCGGTAATCGCCTGCGCGCCGCCCACACATTCGGTGACATCTTGGCCGGTAAGTTCAAAATGAACGCCGCCAGGATGTGTGCCTTCTGCATTATGGACAGCGAAGAAGCCTTCCACTTCACGGATGATCTGATCGAAGTGGCGGGTTTTGTAGCCCGAGCTCGCTTTGACCGTATTGCCATGCATCGGATCGCACGACCAGACAACGGAGCGGCCTTCTTCTTTGACTTTGCGTACCAGCGCGGGCAGCGCCTCTTCAACTTTGTCCGCTCCCATACGAGAGATCAGGGTTAGACGGCCCGGCTCATTTTCCGGGTTCAGGCGGTCGATCAATTCGATTAAATAATCAGGCTCGGTGGTCGGGCCAATTTTAGCGCCGATCGGATTATTAATTCCGCTCAGAAACTCGAGATGCGCATTATCCAATTGGCGGGTACGTTCACCAACCCATAGCATATGAGCCGAGGTGTCATACCATTCGCCGGTCAGGGAATCTATCCGCGTCATCGCCTCTTCGTAGCGCAACAACAAAGCTTCATGCGAGGTGTAGAACTCGGTCTCTCTCAGCTGCGGCGCCGTCTCCGACGTCAGACC